>Ga0194121_10000517_pt1 | contig 68254 bp, 62 predicted proteins | sample TA2MahCa50mmetaG_FD_148609 | JGI IMG/M metagenome (GOLD analysis project Ga0194121, IMG submission 148609) | Freshwater microbial communities from Lake Tanganyika, Tanzania - TA2015020 Mahale Deep Cast 50m | ecosystem: Environmental > Aquatic > Freshwater > Lake | place: Tanzania: Lake...
ACGGGGAGCGGGAGCGATCTCATCCGCGTGAAGGTCTACAAGGCGTAGCCGATGCGCTGGGGCATGGTCGTCGACATGCGCAAGTGCGTCGGGTGCCAGACGTGCACCGTCGCCTGCCACGAAGAGAACGCGCTGCCGCCGAACGTCTTCTGGCGCCACGTGGTCGACGTCGAGGTCGGCGAGTATCCCGACGTGCGGCGCACGTTCATGCCGATGGGCTGCCAGCACTGCGCGGAGCCGCCGTGCGTGCCCGTGTGCCCGACCGGCGCGAGCCAGCAGCGCAAGGACGGCATCGTGTTCGTGCAGTACGACATGTGCATCGGCTGCGGCTACTGCGCGATCGCATGCCCGTACCGCGCGCGCCACATGGTGCAGGACCACACCTGGTACTTCGGCGAGGCGACGCCGTCGGAGAAGCAGGCGCGCGAGCCGGAGCGCCACGGCGTGATGACCAAGTGCACGTTCTGCAAGCACCGCGTGGACAAGGCGCCCGCGGGCGCCACGCCGGGCGTCGATCCCGAGTACACGCCGGTGTGCGTGTCGAGCTGCATCGCCAACGCGATGCACTTCGGCGACCTCGACGATCCGAACAGCAACGTGTCGAAGCTCCGCCAGGAGCACGAGCCCGGCGTCCTGCTGGAGGAGCTCGGGCTCAAGCCGTCGCTCTTCTACATCACCGAGTGAGCGCGATCTCCCCGCCGCCGCCTCGGGTCAACGTCGCGTTGATGCCGGCGCAGCTCCAGCACGAGTGGGACCTCTATCACGCGACGTGGTTCACGCTCATGGGCATCGGCGGCGGCGTGTTCCTCGTCGCGCGCCTGCTGCGGATCGAGCGCGGGCTCGGCGTGTGGCTCGGGCTGCCCGTCGTCGATCTGGTCAGCTTCGTGGCGATCGGCATCGGCGGCCTCGTGCTCGTGTGGAGCCTGGGGCGGCCGCTCAGGATGCTGCGCGCGGTGCTCAAGCCGGGCACGAGCTGGATCAGCCGCGGCGCCATCGCCGACTTCATCTTCCTCGTCACCGGCGGGTTGCTGATCCTGCCCAGCCTCGAGCTCGCCGGCGTGAAGCCGTTCGCCGCGCTGCCGTGGGACGCGTGGGCCTCGACGGGCGCGGGCAAGGCGATCGAGGTGGTCGGGCTGCTCGCGTCCGCGATCGTGATCGTTTACGCGGGCCTCGTGCTCGCGGACAAGGCGGCGATCACGTTCTGGCGCTCGTGGCTGATCCCCGCGCAGTTCGTGCTGTCGTCGCTCACGATGTCGATCGCGACCGTCATGGTGATGGCGACGCTGAACGGCACGCCGGTCGGCCTCCTCGAGTGCCTGCTCCTCGGCAAGGTCTCGCTGCTGCTGCTGCTGGCGATCGCGTGGCACCTCGCGACCGAGCGCGCGAAGCCCGGGAAGGCGGAGAGCCTCGCGCGGCTCTCGACGCGCTATCGCTGGCTCTACTTCGGCGGCGTGGTCGGCGCCGGCACGCTGCTGCCCGCGCTCCTCGGCTTCATCGCCGCGGCGGCGCCCTCGGAGCGCGCCGCGCTCGGCATCGCGGCGCTGCCGCTCACGGTGGCGGGAGGATTCTTCCTGCGACTGGTGACGCTGCGCGTGGGCTACTTCCCGCCGGTGAGCGGGATGCTGCGGCTCAGGAAGCGCTGACCCGCCGTCAGGCGAAGATCGACGAGACGGCGATCGAGACGTCGGGGAGGCCGGGAATCGCGACGCGATCGTCCCGGCTCGGCGTGTGCCGCTCCTCGTAGGAATCACCGCGCGGCGAGCGATAGATCTCCAGCGTCTCCGCGTTCGCATCGACGATCCAGTATTCCGGCACGCCGGCACGGGCGTAGACCCGAAGCTTGACGATGCGGTCGTAGCGCAAGGACGTGTCGGCGACCTCCACCATGACGAGGACGTCGTCGTCGCTCGGGCCGGTCTGGCGGTAGGAGCGGGGGCGAAGCACGGCGAGATCGGGCTCGGGCATCGAGCGGGGAGGGAGACGGACCGGGAGCTGGACCGAAACCCTCGCGTGGTCGCCCACAGCATGGACCAGCAGATGCGTCAGGTTGACCACGAACGCGACGTGCGGCGTGCCCATCGGGCTCATCTCGACGATCTCGCCGTCGATGAGCTCCACCCGCTCGTCGTGAGCGAGAATGCCGCTCTCGGCCATCCGCACGTACTCGTCGATCGTGAAGAGCCGCCGCGCGCGCTCGACGTCGATCGCCATCCGACACCTCCACCGTGAGTATACGATCCGATGCCGCCGCGGCTCATCTGTCGGCAGCGTAGGGCCGGCGTTCCGAGGATGGAATGCCGTGAATCTGATACAGCGCCGGGTTAGCGGATGCTGCGCCTCAGGAAGCGCTGAGCCGGCTCAGCGCGGCTCCGCGCACGGCAGCGTGAGGATGAAGCGCGCGCCGGTGCGCGGGCCGGCGTCGAACGTGAGCTCGCCGCCGTGCATCGTCGCGATGTGCTTCGCGAGGTAGAGGCCGAGCCCGAGGCCGCCCTCGCGATCGGCGCCCTTCACGAAGCGCTCGAAGATGTGCGGGCGAATCTCTTCGGGAATCCCGGGCCCCTGGTCGATGACCTCGACGAGCGCCCACTCGCCGTCTTCGCGCCGCTGCGTCGCGACGCGGACCTCGACCTGCGCGTCCTTCGGCGATTTCTGGATCGCGTTGCCGATCAGGTTCTCGAGGCACTGGCGCAGGCGCTCGGCGTCCGCCGCGACCATGACCGCGCCGGTGCTCTGGACGCCGAGGACGACCGGGTGCGACGGGCTCTCGAGCCGCCGCGCGATCTCCTCGATCAGCGCGACCACGTCCGTCGGCTCCCGCGCGCCGGTGAAGAGCCCCTGGTCGATCCTGGCGACGTCGAGGATGTCGGCGACCATCGCGCCGAGGCGGCGAAGGCCCCGCTGGATCACGTCGAGATCCGCGATGTCCTCCGCGCGAGCGTCGTCGTGGGCGCGGCGCCTGAGCAGGTGCAGGCGCAGGTCGATCGGCGCCACCAGGTTCCGGAGGTCGTGGGCGATCACCGTGACGAGCTCTTCGGCGGCGGCGCGGCGCCCGTGCTCGGCGGCGTTGCGGCTGATGTCCTGGACGAGCTCCGCGCGGTGCGCGACGATCGCCGTCCAGCGCGCCACGGTCTCCGCGAACCGGACGTCGTCCTCCGAAAAGAAATCCGGGGCGAGCGACGCCACCATGATGAGGCCGCGGCGGACGCCCGCCACCGTCAGCGGCACGCCGAGCGTCGAGCGGATCCGGAGGCCCTCTCTCACACCGCGCAGCTCGTCGGGATCGTCGTCGAGCCGCCCGGTCACGAACGTCTGGCCCGTTTGGAAGACGTGGACGACGCGGCCGCCGTTGCTGAGCGGGAGGACGTCGAGCCCGAGCCTCTTCTGGAGCGCCGAGAGCGGCTGATTGCTGCTGCCGACCGCGACCAGCGAGTCGCGCGTGGCGTCGTAGAGGAAGGCGTCGACCTTGTCGGCGCCGGTCGCGCCGGCGATGAAGTCGCAGGCGTGGACCAGCGTGCTCTCGAGCTCCGCGCCGGGCAGCTCGAGGAGGCGCTCCAGCGTCTCCAGCAACCGTTTCGACGCGGGGGCTGACTGTCCGTGCTCCATCTCGCAGCGTGTGTCTTAGCAAGACCGGGGCCCACGGGGGCCGCGGGCCGGCGGTGCTACCATTGCCTGAAGTTTTCAAGGAGAATGAGCATGCAGAGACTCGCCAAAGAGCTGAACGCGCTGTGCGACGCGCTGCCCTTCGAGAGCTCGTGGTTCGTGAAGGACTGGAAGAGCCAGGCGACGATCGACCGCGCGGGCGCCGTCCCCGTGCCGTCCGCGAGCACGCGCAAGATCTCGATCCTCATGGCGGCGCTGGCGGCGGTGCACGCGGGCAAGCTCGCGCTCGACCAGAAATGCGTGATCGACGCGAAGTACCAGGACAACGACTCCGGCACGTTCCAGCATCTGACCCCGGGGTTCTGGGTCACGTTCCGCGACGCGCTGGTCATGATGATCATCGTCAGCGACAACACGTGCACGGGCACCGTCGTGGACCTCGTCGGCCTCGAGACGGTCCAGCGGTATTGCGACGCGCTCGGCATGACGGGCACCACGCACCGCTTCGGCATTCCGCCGAAGCTCGGGCGCGACCACCGGCTCGACCAGGTGACGACGACCACGCCGAACGACCAGGGGATGCTGCTCGAGCTGATCTACCGCGGCACGACGGATCCCACGGTGGCCGCGACGCTGCAAGTCACGCCCGCGCTCTGCAAGCTCGGCCTCGACATCCTGACCTGGCAGAAGCTGAAGGCGCGGCTGCCCTCGCAGCTGCCGCTCGGGACGAAGATCGCGCACAAGACCGGCACGGGCAGCCGCGGGTTCATGGACGCCGGCATCATCTTCAAGGGCGACGCGCCGCTCTTCATCCTCACCGCGTACACCGAGCACGTGCCGGAAACGCTGCCCGACGGCACGCCGGGCTTCACCGCCGCCAACGCGCTCATCGGCCGCATGGCGCGCGTCTGCTGGGACACGCTCGGCACGTAAGCACGGGCGTGATCGACCGCGCGCGGGTCGAGGCGACGCACGCGGTCATCCGGCCGCACGTGCGCGTCACGCCGATCGTCGAGGTGCGCGGGGAGGACTTCGGCCTTCCCGCCGCCTCGCTGGTCTTCAAGCTCGAGCAACTCCAGCACTCCGGCTCGTTCAAGGCGCGCGGCGCGTTCGCGAACCTCCTCCTTCGCCAGATCCCCGAGGCGGGCGTGGTCGCCGCGTCCGGCGGCAATCACGGGGCCGCGGTCGCGTACGCGGCGATGCGACTCGGCGTGCGCGCGCGCATCTTCGTGCCCGCGATCTCGTCGCCGGCGAAGATCCAGCGCATCCGCGAGTACGGCGCGGAGCTCGTGGTGGGCGGCGAGCGCTATGCCGACGCGCTCGCGGCGAGCGAGCTCTCCGTGCGCGAGTCCGGCGCCGTCCCGGTGCACGCCTACGATCAGGAGGAGACGCTGCTCGGGCAGGGGACGCTCGCGCGGGAGCTCCTCGCGCAGGCGTCCGGGCTCGACACGCTGCTCGTGGCGGTCGGCGGCGGCGGGCTCATCGGCGGCATCGCCGCCTGGTGCGCGGGGGACGTGCGGGTCATCGGCGTCGAGCCCGACGGCGCGCCGACGCTGTTCAAGGCGTTGGCGGCGGGGAGCCCGGTGGACACGGAGGTCGGCGGCATCGCTGCCGACTCGCTCGGCGCCCGGCGCGCCGGCACGCTGATGTTCCCGATCGCGCAAGCGCACGTGGAGCGCGTGGTGCTCGTGAGCGACGCCGACATCCGGGCGGCGCAGCAGGCGCTCTGGCGCGTGCTGCGCATCGTGGCGGAGCCGGGCGCCTCGGCGCCGTTCGCGGCGCTGCTCGGCGGCGCCTATCGCCCCGCGCCCGGCGAGCGCGTCGGCGTGGTGGTCAGCGGCGGCAACACGGTGGGCGTGCGCTTCGAAGCCTAGGCCAGGAGCTCGGTCGTCCGGCGGTTGCGCGCGACGACGCGGCCCGCCTTGATCACGTAGAGCTTCTCGGCCTGCTCGGTGATCGCCTGCGCGGCATCGGCCGCGTCGAGCACGACGAGATCCGCGCGGCAGCCTTCCGCGAGCCCGTAGCCTTCGAGCCCGATCGCGCGCGCGGGATTGGTCGTGATCAGCTCCGGCAGCCACGCGAGCTGGTCGAGGTTGCCGAGGTGCATGGTCATCGCGGACACCAGCGCCTGCCGCAGCAGGTCCGGATGCCCGTACGGCGTGAACGGGTTGACGATGTTGTTCGTCGAGATCGCGACGTTGAGGCCGGCCTCGCGGAGCTCGCCGAGGCGGGCCACGCCGCGCCAGGTGCGCCGCGTGTCGAGGCGCGCCTTCACGTGGAGCTCGGTGGCGGGAAGGCTGATCACGTGGATGCGCGCCTCCTTCAGCTTCGCCACGACCTGCCGGCGATGCTCGGGCTCGAGCACGTCGAGCATGCAGAGGTGCCCGACGGTCACGCGTCCCTGCATCTTCCGGCGGATGGTCTGCTCGGCGATGTAGTCGCACGTGATCATCGCGGGGTCGTCGGCGGAGTCAGCGTGGAAGTCGAGCGGCACGCCGAGCTCCTGCGCGGTCTCGAAGAACCAGTCGATGTGCGCGCGCTGGTCCTTGTCCATGTACGGGCAGCCGCCGAGCCACTTCATCCCGAGCTTGAGGCCTTCGCGCAGCAGATCCTTCGTGACGCCGTCGCCGAAGATGCCTTCCTGCGCGAACGCGATGAGCTCGAGCTCGAGGATGCCGGCGAGATCTTTCTGCAGCCGCCGCATCGCCTCGACGCCCCGCATCTCGACGAACGCGTCGATCTCGACGTGCGAGCGCATGTGTGTGCACCCGTGCCGGACGGCGAGCTCGAGCGCCTTGCGCGCGCGCTGATAGATGTCGTCGACGGTGAACTGCTTCTTCAGCTCGGCGACGAGCACCTGGGGCGTGGGCCCTCCGGGCTTCAGCCCGGCGGTCCGATCGGCGATGAACGCTTTGTCGGGATGAATATGACTCTCGACGAACCCGGGCAGCACGAGCTTCCCGTCAATGTCGATGACGTCGACGCCCACCGCGGCGTCGACCCGCTCGCGAACGCCGGTGATGCGCCCGTTCTCGATCAAAACATCGCGTCGCTGCCCGTCGACGATCCCGCCCCGAAGCAAAAGTGCGCTCATGCCGCGGGAGTATATCCCCGAGACCGCGCGATTCGAGGCGATGCGCGCGGGCGAAGCGCGGAACTACCGATGCGGGCCGAGCAGACCGGTGGCGGCGAACGTGCTGGCCGATCCGGTCCTGACTGGGGCTGAGTGGACCGTTCGCAAGGTGGAGACGCCCGGTGGCTCGTGGCGTGGGCTTCGGGGCGGGGCGGGCGCGGGCCGGGTGGGGGCGGCTGACCCGTTACCCGCTGAGGGCGGACGCCTCAGCAAACGCGGGAGAGGAAATAGCCGAGCGGCCCGAACGCGCGCCGAGGGTCGGGGGTCAGAGCCTCCGCTCGGCTCGCGCCGGCCCCGCCCCGAAGCCCACGCCACGAGCTACCGGGCTGACCGCGCTTCGCGCTCCAACCCCGGCAGGATGGCTTCGATGAACGCGTTCCGCAGCAGGTTGGCGATCGCCTGGAGCGTCGAGGTGTTCGGCTGATCGATGCGTCCGCCGACGTCGACCTTGGTGGCGACTTCATCGCGCGGCGGGTTCTTCAGGATCTTCGACACGCCGGTGACGAGCCTCTCGTACATGCGCTTGACGAAGCCCTTGTCGCGATCCTGCTCGGGATCGAACGCCTTCACGTCCTTGAAGAGCGGCTTGACGTAGCCGGTCACGCGCCCGCCCTTGCCGTGCAGCTCCGAGTACAGCGAGAACTTGCCCTCGACGACGTCGAACTTCCCGTACTGCCGCAGCAGCGGGTTCATCGCCTTCATGTCCGTGTTCTCGAGCTTCAGCACGAGGTCGAAGTCGGGGCCGGCCGGGCTCGGGCGGTACGCCATGTCCACGACGGTCTGCCCGCTGCCCATGAAGCGCCCGGTCAGATGGATCTTGCCCACGCCCTCCGCGCGCTGGTTCGAGACGTTCTCGACGTCGAGGTTCACGCCGCTGAAGAACACGCGGAACGGCTTGTCGGCCGTCTTGTTCGTGACGCCGACCTCGCTGTCGCGCACGCGCAGCTCCTTGATCCGCAGGAGCAGGTCGGGCCGGTTCGCCGTCTGCGTGCTCGCGTCGGCCGTCTTCTTCGCCGCCGACTGGGCCACGCCCTCGTTCTTCGGCGTGTGGATGTAGTCGATCTTCACGCCCGAGATCTCGGCGCGGCGGAGGTCCGCGACCTGCACGGTCGGCGAGTACTCGAGCAGGCCTTCCGCGGACAGCGTGCCGCCTGCCATGGTGATGTCGTACTTGCTCGCGACCGGCTTGAAGTAGTCGAGCGGCACGCCGGTCAGCACGACGTCGCCCTTGATCCCGAGGTGCGGCTCCTTCATGAAGTCCGCGTTGCCGTCGATCGTCAGCGTGCCCTTCTCGAACACCACGGCCCGCGCGGTCACCCCCGACGGATACTCGCGGTCGGGCGAGAACACGTTGCGGATGTTGGTGACCTTCGCCTCGATGCCCGTGATGCGCAGCGGCTCGAACGGCCCGGGATCGACGTACGTCGCCTCCCCGTTGCTGATCGTCACCTCGTTGATCTCGAGCGGGTAGATCGCCTCGAACGCGTCCTGCCAGCCCTTGTCCTTGACCGGCGTCGGGTCCTTCATCTCCTCGCGCAGATGCTGCAGGTGCACGTAGAGCTTCGGGCGCTCCACCGCGAAGTTCGCCACGAGCGAGGCGCGGAGCAGCGCCTTCCACTCCACGCTCGCGTCGAGTTGCGCGATGTCGAGGACGGGCGGCTCGGGATACTCCTCCTGCGCGAACGTGAGGCCGTAGAGCGTGAGGCTCAGCCCGATCGGGTGGAAGCTCAGCCGCTCGATCCGGACCGTGTAGCCGGTCATCCGCTCGTTCATCTGGCGCTCGATCATCCGGCGGAGCGGCTCGTCGATCAGGAACGAGCCGATGACGATCAGCGCGAGCAGGACGCCGATGACGACCAGCGTGGTACGCGCGGTGCGGCCGGGCCGCCATCCGCGCCACGCGCGGGGACGGAATCGCAGCAGGGGCGCGGCGCGGCGTCGCCCCGGAGGTGCACCCGACGAAGGAAGCGGACGTGGTTGAGCCACGAAGACGTCGGGGTGCAAGGAGGCTGCCAGCGAGCACCGGCTGTCAGTTGACGAGAAGCGCGGGGGTGCCTACCTTGCCCGCATGATCAAACGCGGAGTCCTCGTCCTCGCCGTCCTGCTCGCCGCCGTCGCCGTCGCGTCACCCGTCATCGGCCAGGGCACCGCCGGGAAGCCCGGCGGCGTGCTCAAGCTCGTGCATCGCGAAGACCTGCCGCAGGGCTTCCACATCCACGAGAGCGCCACCAACTCCGTGACGTGGCCCGCGATGCCCTGCTACAGCAACCTCGTGCTCTTCGACCAGCTCAAGAAGGTCGAGCGCCCCGAGACGATCGTGGGCGAGCTGGCCGAGCGGTGGTCCTGGCAGGAAGGCAACCGCCATCTCGTGTTCTTCCTCCGCAAGGACGTGAAGTGGCACGACGGCCAGCCGTTCACCTCGAAGGACGTGAAGTTCACGTTCGACGTCGTGCGCGAGGCGGCGGATGCGCCGGCGAAGCTCCGCATCAACCCGCGCAAGGAGTGGTACGCCAACGTCGAGGCGATCGAGGCGCCGGACGCGCACACGGTGATCTTCCGCCTCAAGCGTCCGCAGCCGTCGCTGCTGACGATGCTCGCGTCCGGCTACTCGCCCGTGTACCCGGCGCACGTGCCGCTCGCCGAGCATCGCACGCGGTGCATCGGCACCGGTCCGTTCAAGTTCAAGGAGTGGAAGCGCGGCGAGATCGTCGAGCTCGTGAAGAACCCCGACTATTTCGTGAAGGGCCGGCCCTACCTCGACGGGGTGCGTTTCCCGATCGTGGTCGAGCGGGGCACGCGTGTCGCCGCGCTGCAGACCGCGCAGGTCGACGCGGCGTACCCCGGGGACACGACCGTCGCGATCATGGAGCAGCTCAAGGCCGCCAACCCGAAGATCGTCTTCGTCGAGACGTCGACCAACGTGTCCGAGAACCTGCTCATGAACAACAAGAAGCCGCCGTTCGACGACGTGCGGGTACGGCGCGCGCTGAGCCTCGCGATCGACCGGCGCGCGTACGTGTCGGCGGTGCATCGCGGCTCGGCGCTGATCGGCGCGGCAATGCTGCCGGCGCCGTGGGGCGCGTGGGGCTTGACCGAGAAGGAGGTCAGCGCGCTGCCGGGCTACGGCAAGGCGGCCGCGGACAAGGAGCGGGCGAGGAAGCTGCTCGCGGAGGCGGGCTTCGGCCCCGGCAAGCCGCTGAAGGTCGAGATGGTCACGCGCGCGATCGCCATTTACCTCGACTTCGCGGCGTTCGTCGTCAACGAGCTGAAGGCCGTCGGGGTCGACGTCACGCTGAAGCAGATCGAGACGGCGCAGTGGCATCCGCTCGTCACGCGCCGTGAGTATCAGATCGGCGCGAACCTCACGGGCCTCGGCGTGGACGATCCCGACGCGAACTTCTACGAGAACTACGCGTGCGGCTCGCCGCGCAACTACGGCGACTATTGCAACGAGCAGGTCATGAAGATGATCGAGCAGCAGTCGCAGGAGCCCGATCAGAAGAAGCGCTTCGCGATGGTGGTCGCCATCCAAAAGAAGCTCGAGGAGGACGCCGCCCGCCCGGTGATGGGCTGGCGCATCGACCGGTTCGCGATGCAGCCGTACGTCAAGAACCTGGTCCCGCACCCGGTCGTCTACAACTGCTGCCGCCTGACCGACGTCTGGCTGGATCGGTAAGTCCGCCGGTAGAAGCGCCGGCACTCGCGGAGGGCGGGGATTCACTCCCGGCCCGGAGCGCGGGGGGCTTGGGGGCCCGGTGTGGGCCCCCCGTCTGACACTTGCTGGCAGCGGGATTGCTGTCCATTCGGCGAATGCGACTCTGTACCGCGATCGCCGCCCGCCTCGCCGTGAGCCTCTTCGTCCTCCTGCTCGCGTCTGGCGGGTGGGCGGCGAGCGGCAAGGACGTCACCGCGACCGACGCGCTCAGGAAGCACTTCGAGGTCGTGCTGGCCACGCTCCAGTCCGAGAAGTTCCGCAGCCTCGACGTTGCGGAACGTCGTCAGGAGCTCCGGAAGATCAGCAGCCGGATGTTCCACTGGTCCGAGATGTCGCAGGCCGCGCTCGGCGACCACTGGAACGGGCGCAGCAACGGTGAGCGCCGCGCGCTGACGAACAGCTTCGTCCGACTGGTCGAGCGCACGTACGCCGGTCGCCTCGAGCTGCTCGACGTGACGGGCGTCGAGAGCGTGCCGATCCGCTTCCTGGGAGAGGCCCCGTCCGGTAAAGAGACGATCGTCCGCACCCGGCTCGATCATCGCCGAGACCTGCCCGTCGACTTCCGCATGGTGCAGCGCAAGGGGCAATGGGGCGTGGTCGACGTCATCGTGGACGGCGTGAGCGCCGTCGACAACTACCGCGCGCAGTTCTCGCGCGTGGTCTCACGCGGCGGCTACCTCAAGCTGGTGGAGAGCATCAGCGACAAGGGGAACGAGGCGCGCGAGCGGGACGCCCCCGGCGTGGCCTCGCCGTAGCCTGGCGAGGCACAGGCGTTCGGTTGTGCCGGCGCGCAGTATCAGGTGGCTAGCCGAATCGCCCGCACCGTAGCTTCCAGCCGCTGTCGGATGCGAGGACCTAGTCGCTCGAAGGGCAACAGGCCGTAGATCTCTCGAATCCACTCCTCGTCCGTTCGGAGCAAACCGTCGGACGCGACCCACTCGCCTAGTTGCCGCAGGTCCCGATCGCTGTAGTGATCAATCGACTCGCGCGCCGGCACACTCGGACGCGCTCCCCTGGGGCGTGGAACGGACGTCTGAGGTGGCGGTGCTTGCTCAGGAGAACCATCAAGATTCGAGCGCACCGTTCCGCGCCCTGTGTCTACTACGTCAGCGCGGCGCACTGCTTCTTCAAAGGCACCAAGGACACGCTCAATCTCCTGTTCGCGGCCATAGAACCAGTCCGTCGACCAGATTCGCAGCACGCGCCAGCCTAAACGCTGCAGATGGGTCTGCCTCAGGCGGTCACGGTCCCGCGCCGTTGCGCTTGAGTGATATGAGGCGCCGTCGCATTCGATGGCGAGGACCGGGCGGCCCGGCCGTGAAGGGTGCATAGCCACCAGATCGATTCGATACCGCGAAGCCCCGAACTGTGGGCGGGTCCGTACTCCGCGCGCCTCCAAGGCATCCCGAACATCGGATTCGAAGGCATTGAGGGGAACGTCTCCAGCGCGCTCTGCCTCCGGTAAACGCATGCCGCCGGTGGCCGCGTACTCCAGATACGCCTTGAGCAGCTGTACGCCACGACTTCCAGAACGATTGAGGTCGATCTCATCGTGTGAGAAGGCACTAATGACACACATGCGCCGCTTCGCCCGCGTGATTGCTACGTTGAGCCGCCGGTAGCCGGCATCCTGCGTGAGAGGTCCGAAGCGATGTGGAAGATCACCGCTTATCGACTTGCCGTAGCCGACGGAAAGTATGATGGCGTCGCGTTCATCGCCCTGTACCGTCTCGAGGTTTTTCACAAAGAATCGTTCTTCTCGATCGAGAGAGAAGAAGTCTGAGAGCTCCGGCCGGAGCTCTAACGCCTTGTCGAGTGCCGCCTGCACGCGATTGGCGTGCTTAATTCCCATCGTGATAACACCCAACGACTCGTCTGGCCGGGTCTCAGCGTGCCGCACGACTTGGCGCACGACTTCATCGACCTCGGGTGACGAGCTCTCCTCTTGGCCACCAAGCGAGCGATCGTGGGCGACGAGAATGTGCTCAAGCGCCTCGTGAGCACGCGCACTCGGGAAAGTAACGAGGCGGCCATCATAGATATGGCCGTTGCTGAAGCTAATGAGTCGCTCGTCCTCGCTACGGTAGTGCCATTCTAGGAGCCAGTTCGGGAGAAAGGCGCCCAGCGTGTCGAGCAGGCTCTCGAAGCCGCCGATTGCAGCAGTAACAGCTGCGCGCGCATCTTGCGTCTCTTCGCCGGCGCCACTGAACTCGTCCTCTTCCACGGCCGTCGCGAAGAAGGTAGTGGGTGGAAGCTGATGGCGGTCTCCGGCCACGACCACCTGCTCGCCGCGGTAGAGCGCCGGGATTGCTTCCTCTTGGAGGATCTGACTAGCTTCATCGAAGACAACAATGTCGAAGTGGCGCCGGCCCCCATCAAGCAACTGGCTAACGGAGAGTGGACTAGCGATCCAACAGGGTGCGATTCGAGTGAGAACATCCGGCGCGCGCGCCAAGAGCTCACGGAGCGCAATATGGCGTGAGCGCTTGGCGGTCTCTCGTCGGACGAGGTCTGTTTGGTCGAAGTGCTCGTTCATTGCGACAATCGCCCGCTCCGCGTGCAAGCGGCGAACGCGGGCGGCGTTGAGACGTATCCGCTCGCGGTCGAGGCGAACGAATGCTTCGACAATCTGTTCGTGTGTTCGGCCATTGAATGCAGCCAGACCGGGATCGGACACCAGCGCTTCGTCTAGAGCAGAATGGAGCCATACATAGTCGAATCTATTGATCCAGTTATCCACTGCAACATTACTGTCGCGAAGTTCGTCCAGAAAGCGCGTCAGGCCAGCACTCACGATCTGCGCGTGTATGCGCTGGACGGTAGGGAGTAGGTAGGGCGTCCGCTGATCGCGAGCAAGACGTTCTAGATGCTGGCCGAGCGAGCCAAGAGCCATGCTCTCCAGATCACTCGTTCCTGTCATTGAGGCGAGTGCCTTTGTCGCCGCAGAGAGTTCGTCGAACACTGAAGCAAGATCTTTCTCGGATGCCGCGTCTACGGGAACGGGCGTCACCGGGCAGAAGGTCTGCCAGCGACGCACGATGTCTGCGGCCTCCAATGCTTCGTGCCGAAGGAGCGCCGACGGCGCGGGCGCTATCCGCAAGCCCAGGAGGCGCTTGCGGGCTGCCCGGTACGTCGATTTGCTTATCAGTGCCCACGCGTTTCGTAGCTGTCCAGCAATAGCGGGGTCGAGCGCCCGAGCTAGTGCGCCGGGTTCGGCGGCAAAGATCTCCGCCGCGTAGCGTTCGCGGAGGTTGCGGACGTCGCGCAGGAGCGCGAGAAGCGTCGCTACGTCATAAAGAGTTGGAGGTGTCTGGATGCTTAGTTGTTGTGCGACGTCCCGGAGCGTGCGCTCAAGGGAGGGCCACAACTCATAGGCCGCGCGCGTAGCAAGATCGAGTGCCTCCTGCGCACTCTTGCCATCGGCGATGCGGGCCTTGTTCCATGGCGATGGGTCGACGCCCAGCAGCAAACGCGGATTGGCGGCCGCCTGAGTGATGCTCTGCTTCACTTCCTCCACGCGATCGACGGTGAGCGTGTTCAGGGTGTCGCCGCGGAGGCGCAGCGACGTCCGCGCGCCTGGGGGGAGGCGCAACAGTAGACCGATCATCTGATTGACCGAAAGTTCCGTCGGCAGGCGAGGTGTGTTGACGCGGTGTGCGTGCTCGTTGAGCTGGCGGCGCCGTGTATCGAAATCACGTAGCACGGTCTCGACACCAGTCACCGGGGTGGCGTGTCGTATCTGGTCGAGGGCTTCCGCAAGCCGGGCCATTACCTCTTTTCTCGACACTGACGCACCGTGTAGATCCAGAACTAGGTGGCCGAGTCCTACGTCTTCATGGCAGAGACGCTTAATGACTGCCTCAAGCGCAGCGCGTTTTTCGGCGACGAATAGCACCCGACGACCGTCCGCGACACTCTGGGCGATGAGGTTTGCAATCGTCTGGCTCTTGCCGGTGCCAGGTGGTCCCTGGATGACGCCGTTCTGTCCCTTGCCCACCAGCACGATTGCGCGGTGCTGCGTGGAATCGGCGTCGAGTACGACGTAATCGTCGGACGGCGGCTGCGCATCCAACTGCGTCGGCTCGAAATCGGTTACAGCGCGCGCGAGCTCCTGCCGAGAGGCAGCATGCCCTGCGATTGCGGCGACTACTGCGCTTGCCCCGATAGTGGTGAGATTGCGTTTAAGGTCCTCCACCATCGCCATCTTCGCGAACTGAAAATTGGCAAGGATCGCGCGCCGCTCTAGGACGAGACCCGGGACCACCGCTACGACGCGTTCTATACGGGATAACAGCAACTCGGGGTCGAGGCGCCAAGTCCCCGATTCGTCCTCGCCCGCGCATTCGTTAAGGAGTGATGGCGGATCAATCGCAACTCCGTGGGTATCTTGAAGAACATAGAGAAGAACGGGATTGATCTGTGGCTCACCCATGACGAGGAGCCGCAGTTCGTCGCCGCCTCGGCCACGGGCCTCAATGCGGGCAGGCAACAGGAGGACGGGCGCTGCGTACGGCCGCCCTCCATCGAGCGCGGGCCATGTCGCCATGCCGAGGGAGAGGTGCAGTGTGTCGAGGCCCTTCTCTTCGCGGTTCGCCACCGCCTTCCGCTGAAGCGCTATCAGTGCGCTCCGTACTCTCTGGAGCACTGAAGTGCCGGCTGGGAGTGCCCCAACGTCAGTAGGTTCGACAGGGCTGCGCGGCGATGCCAGTGCCTCGACTGTCAACGAGTCACCTTCGAGCAGCCGAGTGACAGCAGTTGTGTAAGCGGTTAGGTCTAAGGTGCCGACCTTCAGATCACGGAAAAAGAGAAGAGAGTTCGCGCGAGAGTAATCGATCAACCTCTGAACCCAAACGTCTAGTGCCGCACTTACGACAGGCCGCGCGTCGGCGTGGGTGCCGTTTCGTTGAGGATCAGGTCCCGGCATCAAATCACCCGGTCACAGCTTTGTTGAGTGTGTCGTCGAGTCACTCGCCGCGGAAGACCGGCGGGCGCTTCTCCAGCATCGCGCGGCGGCCCTCGCTCGCGTCCTTGCTGACCCGCACGCGCGCGACCAGCTCGTCGATGTCGTCGTGCCGCACCGACTCGCGCAGCGAGATCGCGCGCGCGATCGATGCCTTGAGCCCGCTGAGCGACATCGGGGCGTTCGCCGCGACCGTCCGCGCCAGCTCGTAGGTCGCCTTCTCGACGTCCGCCGCGGGCACCGCCTGCGTCACCATGCCGATCTCGTAGGCGCGGCGGCCGTCGATCGCCTTCGCGGTGAGCAGGAGCAGGCGCGTGTGCGCGGGGCCGAGGATCTCGACCAGCTTCTGGCCGAGCTTGAACGGCACGATGTGGCCGATGCGCGCGAGCGGCATCGCGAAGCGCGCGCTCTCCGCGACCACGCGGAGATCGCAGTGCAGGGCGAGCTCGCAGCCGCCGGCGATGGCGTCGCCGTGCACCATCGCGATCGAGGGCAGGGGCGAGCGCTCGACGCGCTGGAAGGCGTCCACCACGCTGTTCTCGGGGTCCGAGAGCCCGCCGTGCGCCTCGACCTCCTTGAGGTCCATGCCCGCGCAGAACACGGGGCCGGCGCCCCGGATCACCACCACGCGCACGTCGCGGCGCGCTTCGAGGTCGTCGAAGGAGCCGCGCAGCTTGCGGATGAGTGATTCACTGAGCGCGTTGCGCTTCTCGGGGCGGTTCAGGGTGAGCGTCGCGATACCGTCGGCGACGTCGATCAGGAGCTCGTCGGCCATGCGTTTCCTCCCGGGGTCGCGCCACCTTACGGGCAGCCCGCGCGCCCTGTCAACGCGGCGGCGACTCGCGCGCGGGCCGCGAGTTCAGTATGCTCGGGCCGCTATGACGACCACGTTCGCCGGCTACACGCTGCCCGAAGAGCTGAAGGTCCTGCGCGAGCAGGTCCGCCGCTTCGTGCGCGACGAGATCATCCCGCTCGAGCAGACGCTCGACCCGGACGCGCCCGAGCTGCCGGAGGCGGACTTCAAGCGGCTCTCCGCGAAGACGAAGGCGGCGGGCCTGTGGGCGCTCGGCTCGCCGGTGGAGTACGGCGGCGGCGGGCTCGACACGTTCAGCCTCTGCGTGCTTTACGAGGAGATGTGCCAGCACCGCATGGGCCTCTACGTGCCCGGCGCGGGCGTCTTCGGCCGCAACCCGCCGCATCCGATCTGGGCGGGCACCAAGGAGCAGATCAGGAAGTACGCGGTGCCCGCCGTGGAGCAGGGCTACGAGACGTTTTTCGCGATCACGGAGCCGTCGGGCGGCTCCGACCCGGCGGGCGCGATCCAGACGCGCGCCGAGCGCCGCGGCGATCACTACGTGCTGAACGGCCGAAAAGTCTTCATCTCTCGGGCCGACCTCGGCCCGTGGGGCGTCGTGTTCGCGCGTACCGACAAGGGCAAGGGGCGCAACGGTATCTCGTGCTTCATCCTCGAGCACGGCACGCCCGGCTTCACCGCGACGAACATCAAGACCATCCGCACGGCGGCGATCCCGAACGACGTGGTGTTCGAGGACTGCAGGATCCCCGCGGAGAACCTCATCGGCGCCGAGGGCCAGGGCCTCAACCTCGCGTTCGACCTGCTCGTGAAGAACCGCTTCCCGTACTCCGCGTGCAACCTCGGCATCGCGGTGGCCGCGCACCGCATGGCGATCGAGCACGCGAAGCAGCGCGAGACGTTCGGGCAGAAGCTCTCGCAGCGCCAGGCCATCCAGTGGATGCTCGCGGACGCCGAGGTCGAGATCCGCGCGTGCCGCTGGCTCATCTGGGAAGGCGCCTGGAAAGCGGACCGGGGCGAGGACGCGCGCGTGGAGGCCTCGATCGCCAAGCTGTACTCGAGCGAGGTGCTCGGCCGCGTGATCGATGCCGCCGTGCAGATCCACGGCGGCTACGGCGTGTCGAAGGAGTTCCCGCTGGAGCGCTGGTACCGCGAGGCGCGCGTGCGCCGCATCGGCGAGGGACCCTCGGAAGTCCACCGCATGGTCATCGCGCGGGAGCTGCTGCGATGAGCAAGGTCCTCTACGACGTCCGCGACAACGTCGCCCGCATTACGATCAACCGGCCGGAGGCGATGAACGCGATGGACCCGGAGGTCTACGCCGAGCTGTCGAAGGCGTGGATCGACGTGCGCGACAACCCGGACGTCTGGGTGGCGATCGTCACCGGGGCGGGGGAGAGGGCGTTCACGGCGGGCGCCGATCTCAAGACGATGATCCCGCGCGCCCGCGAGCGCGCCGACTTCTTCCTCACCCAGAGCAACATGATCCTCAACCGCGGCCTCGAGGTGTGGAAGCCGGTGATCGCGGCGGTCAACGGCTACTGCCTGGCCGGCGGCGTCACGCTGCTCTTCGCCACCGACATCCGCATCGCGGCCGAGCACGCGGTGTTCGAGATCTCCGAGGTCAAGCGCGCGATCCTCCCGGGCAACGGCGGCACGCAGCGCGCGCTGCGCCAGCTCCCGTACGCGATCGCGATGGAGATGCTGCTCCTCGGCCGGCGGCTCACCGCGGCGGAGGCGCTGCAGTACGGCCTCATCAACCGCGTGGTGCCGATGAAGGACCTGATGACGACCGTGGATGAGACCGCGCGCCGGCTCTGCGAGAACGGGCCGCTCGCGCTCCGCGCGGTGAAGGAGCTCGCGATCCGCAGCCAGAGCCTGCCGCTCGAGCACGGGCTCCGCCTCGAAGAGTCGTTCCAGGAGTTCCTGCGCACGACCGAGGACGCCAAGGAAGGGCCGCGCGCGTTCGCGGAGAAGCGCAAGCCCGCGTACAAGGCGAAGTGATGAACCGTCTGCGCCCGTCCCGCTCGTCGCTGTTCGTGCCCGGCCATCGCGCGACCTGGATCGAGAAGGCCGCGGGCTACGGCGCCGACACGCTGATCCTCGACCTCGAGGACGCCGTGCCCGACCAGGAGAAGGTCGCCGCGCGCGCCACGGTGAAGGCCGGGCTCAAGGCCCTCCACGCGACGGGCCAGGCGGCGAGCGTGCGGGTGAACGGCTTCGCGACCGGCCTCACGCTCGACGACCTCGAAGGCATCTTCTGCCCGGAGCTCACGAGCGTGACGCTGCCGAAGATCGAGACGCCGGCCGACCTGCACGAGCTGGACGCGCTCCTCACCGCGCTCGAGCGCCGCCACGGCATGCCGGTGGGCGGCATCGAGACGCCGCTCGGCCTCGAGACCGCGAAGGGCATGCGCAACGTGTACGAGATCGCCACGCAATGCCGGCGCGTCGTCCACGTCTCGCTCGCGGCGGGCCCGGGCGGCGACGCCGCCCGCGCGATCGGCTACCAGTGGTCGAAGGAAGGGACCGAGACGCTGTTCCTCCGCTCGAAAGTGATCCTCGACGCGCGCGCGGCGGGCATCCAGTACCCCACGATCAGCTCGTGGTGGAACATCAAGGACCTCGACGGCCTCGAGCGCGACGCGCGGTGGAACCGGCAGCTCGGCTATCGCGGCCAGACCGTGATGCATCCGTCGCACGTGCCGATCGTCAACGCGGTGTTCACGCCGACCGCGGACGAGATCGCGTTCTACCAGGGGCTGATCGACGCCATGGAGGACGCGGTGAAGCGCGGGATCGCGGCGGTCACGTACAAGGGCGACATGGTGGACGAGGCGATGGTGAAGACCGCGCGCGAGATGCTCGCGTTCGCACAAGCGATCGGAGTCGTGAAATGAGCCTGATGCTGCAAGGGGTCCGCGTGATCGAGCTGGGCGCCAACCTCGCGGGCCCCGTGGCCGGCGAGATCCTCGCCCACATGGGCGCGGACGTGTTGAAAGTCGAGCGCCCCGAGGGCGATGATGCGCGCGGCTGGGGCCCGCCGTTCTGGAAGGGCACCTCGCCCGGCTTCCTCGCGGTCAACGCGAACAAGCGCTCGATCACCGTCGACCTGAAGGACACGGACGCGGTGGCGGAGCTGATCGGGCTCATCGGCGAGGCGGACGTGCTGATCCAGAACATGCGCCCGGGCGCGCTGGACGCGCTCGGCCTCGGCGCCGCCGCGCTCACGACGCGCTTTCCGAAGCTCGTGTACTGCTCCGTGTGGGCGTTCGGCGCGACGGGCCCACTGAAGCTCAAGCCCGGCTACGAGCCGCTCCTGCAGGCGTTCTCGGGGCTCATGATGCAGAACGGGGACGAGGGCGGCCCGCCCACGCGCATCGGCACCTCGATCCTGGACTACGGCACCGGCATGTGGACCGCGATCGGCGCGCTCGCCGGCCTCGTGCACCGCGCGGCGACGGGACGCGGCACGGTCGTGGACGCCTCGCTGTTCGAGACCGGCCTCGCGTGGATGAAGGGCCACTACGTGAGCTACCAGTCCTCCGGCCAGATGCCCGAGCGCCATCGCACCGGCAGCAACCGCGTGGTGCCCTTCGAAGCCTTCGAGACCGCGACGGGACCGATGGTGATCGCGGCGGGGAACGATCGGCTCTTCGCCAAGCTCGCGAAGGCGCTCGGCCATCCGGAGTGGGCGACCGACGCGCGGTACGCCACGAACGGCGCGCGCGTGTCGCACAAGGACGAGCTCGTCGACGCGATCGCCGCCATCATCGCCACGCGCAGCAAGGGCGAGTGGATCGATCGGCTGGAAGCCGAGGGCGTGCCGTGCGGCGCGATCAACGCGCTGCCGGAGGCGGTGGCGACCGAGCAGGCCGCGGCGTTGGGCATCGCGCAGCCGGTGCCGGGGGACGACGACCTCCGGCTCATCGCGCTGCCGTTGTCGTTCGACGGCGTGCGCCCGGGCATCCGCCGTCCGCCGCCGAAGAAGATCGGCGAGCACGACCACGAGCTGCGCGCCGCCAAGGGGACGTGGCCGGCCTGACCGTCACCGTCGTGATGTGCGCGTACAACGAGCTCGCGCGCACGCGCGCGTGCCTCGACAGCCTCCGCGCCACCACGACGCCCTTCTCCCTGGTCCTGATGGACAACGGCTCGACGGACGGCACGCCGAATGCCATCCGGAGCGCGTCGTATCCGTTCCCCATCGACTACGTCCGCTCGGAGACGAACGAGCCGGTGATCGCGACGCTGAACCAGGGCTGGCGCCGCGCGAGGTCCGACGCGATCTGCTTCCTCCACAACGACACGGAGATGCCGGATCCGGCCTGGCTGGCGAAGCTGACGACGGCGCTGGGCTCACCCGGTGTCGGCCTGGCCGGCCTCTACGGCGCGAAGCGCGTGCGAAAGACGGGGACGCTGTCCAGCCGAACGATCGTGCACAGCCTGCTCCCGACGCCGACGGTGAAGGCGCCGTGGGAGGAGGTGGCTTTCGTGGACTCGGTCTGCATGACGGTGCGCCGCGAAACGCTGGAGCAGGTGGGCGGCCTGGACGAGTCGTACGGCTTCTACCACGGCCTGGACCGCGAGCTGAGCTTCCGAATCCGATCTCAGGGTCTGAGGTGTGTGGTGGTCCAGACCGAATTCATCCACCACGGGGGCGCAACGAGAACGAGGGACTTCAAGTCCGCGCCTAAGCGCGAGCGAACCGACCTGAGCGCGCGAGCGAGCGCGATGAAGAGATTCGCGACGAAGTGGCGCTCCTCACTCCCGGCGGACGTGCGCCCGCCCCGAGAGCGTCTACTCTCGTGGTTGCAGTCCCGCGTAGCTCGCAACTAACGCACGAGCGGACGCGCCAGCCGCCCGAAGCGGCCACGCGCGACCCGCCCAAAGCGGACGCCGAAGGCGTTCAGCGCATGCCGCAGGCATCGCGACGCACAGCGAAGCGCGTGCGTCGTCCCTGGTCGGAGTTGGATCGGAGCGCAGCGAAGTCGTTCGTGGTCGTCGTGGATCGGCGCAGTCGTTCGTCGCTGAAAGAAGAAGGGTCCGGCGCGACGACGGGCGGGGGCGGGGCCGGGGCCTGCGGGGGCGGGTGACTCGTTCCCCGCCGAACGGCTGACTCGACACACAACGCGGAAGAGGAAATGGCTGGCGGCCCGAACGCGCGCGACGGGGCGGGGGTCAGAGCCCCCGCAGGCTCCGGCCCCGCCCCCGCCCGTCGTCGCCCCGCTCCTTACGCCTTCCGGATGAAGAACTTGACGTACCGATCCGACGACGTGCGCTGGACGGTCTCGGGCTTGCCGGCGAGGAACTCGTCGACGGCGCGCGTGCAGCCGGGCCACGGCGGGTCGTTGTACTCGTCGAGCAGGATCACGCCGCCGCGCGCGAGGCGCGGATAGAAGAACTCGAGCGTCAGCTTGTACGACTCGTAGAGCACGCAGTCGAGGTGCACGAAGCTGAAGCGCAGGGTCGTGTGCCGCGCGAGCGTGTCCTGGAAGTAGCCGGGCACCAGCCGCACGGTGTCCTCGAGGCCGAAACGCCGCACGCGCCGCGCGATGGTCAGGTACGACGTGTCGGAGAAGCCGCCGACGCGCTTGCGCACGTCCTGGTCGCCGCCGAGCGAGAGGTCGGTCGCCACGGTCTCGTTCAGGCCCTGGAAGGAGTCGAAGCCCCACACGCGCTTGTGCGGCGCCCGGCGCTTGATGAAGAGCCCGGTCGGCAGCAGCATCTGTCCCTTCCACACGCCGCACTCGGCGACGTCACCCTCGAGCCCGAGCGTCGACTCGAGCAGGCGGAAGAGGATGCGCGCGTTCGCGCCGCCCGCGGGGCTCTCCTCGGGCTGCGGCTGCACGTTGCCCGGCACCCGGATGTGGTGCAGCGTCCCGAGCCAGCCGGGGCAGCGGTCGATCGGCCAGTGCTTCATCAGCGGCAGCGTCGCGCCCCGGAGGAGGTCTCCGGCCACGCGCCGCGAGGGATTGGTCATCAGCGCCATCGTCATGCTCTCCTTCGCCATCGGGTCCAGATGCGGCTCATGAAGCTGCTCGTGTCCGGTTCGTCGCGGGGGGCGGTGCGCGCCTCGTCGCACGCGGCGGCCACCTGCTGCAGGGTGCCGAACGCCAGCTCGCGGACGCCGACGGCCGCGCCGAGGCGCGCGTCGGCCGCGGCGACCACTTCCATCGACGCGAGCGAGTCGCCGCCCAGCTCGAAGAAGTTGTCCCGGCGGCCGACGCGGTCGACCTTCAGGACGTCGGCCCAGATCTCGGCGAGCACGCGCTCGCTCTCCGTCACCGGCGCCTCGTACGCCACGGTGCCGCTCGGCTGCGCGAGGCTCGCGGCGTCGAGGCCCAGCCGCGCGGCGAGCCCGATGCGCTGGATCTTGCCCGTCGGGCCCCTGGGGATCTCGTCGAGGAACTTCACGCGCCGGGGCACCTTGAACGCGGCGAGATGCGTGGAGGCGAAGTCGCGCAGCTCCCGCTCGGTGAGCGCGGCGCCCGGCCGCGTCACCACGATCGCGAGCACGTCCTCGCCGAGGCGCGGGTCCGACATCGCGCACGTCACCGCCTGCGCGACGGCCGGATGCTGCAGGAGCACCTCGTCGACCTCCCGCGGGGAGATCTTCTCGCCACCCCGGTTGATGATCTCCTTCACGCGCCCCGCGATGAACACGTAGCCGTCGGCGTCGACGTAGCCGACGTCGCCGGTGCGCAGCCACGCATCGCCGGGCTCCTGCGGCGCGAAGCGTACGGCCGTCACGCTCGCGCCGCGGATGGCGATCTCGCCCGTCTCGCCGGGCGCGAGCGCGCGGCTGTCCGCGTCGAGGATCGCGACCTCGCAGCCGGCGGGCCGCCCCACCGAGCCCGGCTTCCGCGTCCCGGGCGGCAGCGGATTGCTCGCGATCTGGTGCGCGGCCTCCGTCATGCCGTACGCCTCGATGACCGGCACCCCGAACGCACGCTCGAGCCCCGCCATGACCTCGGGCGCGAGCGCGGAGGACGCCGAGCGCACGAACCGGAGCCGGCCGCGCGCGATCGTCTCGCGGTGCGCGGCCGCGCGGGCGAGGACCTCCTGGTGCATCGTCGGCACGGCCGTGTACCAGGTCGGCGCGAACTGATCGAGCCACGCGAAGAAGTGCACGGGGGAGAAGCCGGGCGTGCACACCACGCTCGCGCCGGCGGTGAGCGAGGAGAGGAGCGCGCCGATGAGCCCGTGGATGTGGAACAGCGGCATGACGTTCAGACAGCAGTCGTCGGCGCGCAGGTGCAGTGTGGCGGCGATGTGCCGTGCGGACGCGCAGACGTTCGCCTGTGCGAGCGGAATGATCTTCGGCCGCGACGTCGTCCCTGACGTATGGAGCACGAGCGCGATGTCCTCGGGACGCGGGCCGGCGTCCGGCGCGGGCGCCTCGCCGCTCACGTCCAGCGCGAAGCCGGTGAGCTCGAGCACGGGTACGCCACGCGCCTGCGCGACGCCGCGCACCGGGCTGTCCATGCCAGCGGGCACGATGACCGCGCGCGCGGCAAGATCGTCGAGGTAGAAGGCGAGCTCCGCCGCGGTGTAGCCGGGATTGAGCGGCGCGCACGCCGCCGTGCTCGCGACGCCGAGGAACGCGACCGCCATCGCGGGCCCGTTCGGGGCCACGACCGCCACACGGTCCGCGCGGCGTACGCCGGCCGCGCGCAATCCGTCCGCGATGCCGCGGACGTGCCGGTCGAGCTGCTCGTAGGTGAGGGCGGGGCCGTCGACGCCCACGACCGCCGTGGCGTCCGGGCGTTGCTCCGCCTGCGCCTCGATGAGGCGTCCGACCGATGCGAGCTCGCGCTCCAGGGCTAGTGCCATACGGTGAGCCACTCCTCGATCGTGCGGACCAGGCGGTCCTGGTTCGCGCGCAGGGTGAAGGTGTGATCGGCGCCTTCGAGGTACTCGACGCGCACGCGGTCGCGGCGCACCGACGGGAACGAGTGCGCGAACTGCCGCCGATACGCGTACTCGCGCCCTTCCGTGTAGATCGCGAGGATGCGGACACCGCGCTCGGTGAGCGTGCGGAGCATGGTCTCCGCTTCCGCCATCGGCGGGATGTCGCGCTTGCCGAGCCCGCTGCTCACGGTGGGCGCCGCGGGGCCGCCCGCGCGCATCAGCCGCGCGACGGCGCGCGGCGCGAACAGCTTGCGCCAGGCGCCGTAGTGGATCAGCCGCGTCGTGGCGAAGTGCAGGGAGGCGCGCCGCGTGCGATAGGGCAGACCGTCGATCAGCACGAGCCCCGCGACGCGCGTGTCCGCGAGCGCCACCCGGCACGCCAGGTCCGCGCCCGAGCAGATCCCCGCGAGGACCACGCGCTCGGCGCCGACCGCGTCCATGGCGTCCTGCGCGTCCCGCACGGCGGCCGCGCGGAACGGCAGGCCGTCGCGGCGCGGCGCGCTGTCGCCGACCCCGGAGAGGTCGAAGCGCAGGGAGGTGATCCCGCGCGTGGCGAGGTGACGCGCGATCCGTACGTGCAGGCGATTGGGCCCGACCCGATGCAGCATGCCGGCGTTGAGCCACACGACCGCGGGGCGCGCGGCCGCGGGCGCGGCGTCGGGCGCCGTGAGCACGCCGACGAGCGAGGCGGAAGCGGGGAAGGCGAGCGCGCGCTCGATCATCGCCGCGCGCCGACCGCGTCCACGATCGCGCGGATCGCCTCGCTCGGCACGAGGCCCTGCTCCATGCCCGGCGTCGTGTTCCAGACCGTGGCGCCCGTCACGCGCGCGTGCGCCACCGCGCTCCCGAGCTCGCGCAGGTGCTGCGCCAGCGCGTCGTACGCGGGGTCGGCCGCCTGCGTCACGAGCGCCACGTGCGGCGCCGGCGCCTTGGGCAGCGCGCGGAGGCTGCGCGCTTCGAGATCGCGGCGCATCGGCGCCGTCATGCGTGAGCCGAGCAGCTCGTCGTCCTGCGCGAGGGCCGGCGCGCGACGACGCTCGCGCGCCTCGGCGGCGAGCCAGGCGCGATGTCGCGCCTGAAGGTCGGCGACGTACTCCCGGCCGTCGACCACCGGCTCCCACAGCACGACACGGGCGGCGCGTTGGCACTCGATGCCCGCGAGCGCGGCCAGCATCGCGCCGAGACGGAGCCCGACGAGCGCGATCTCGCCGCAGCCGTGCGCACGGTGTAGCGCGTCGATCGCCGTGACGATGTCCTCCGTCCACTGCGCGACCGAGCCGTCCTCGGCATCGCCCCACGAGTCGCCCGTGCCGGCGTAGTCGAAGCGCAGCACGTGGAGCCCGGCCGCGGCGAGCCGCCCACTCAGCACGCGGAAGGCGCGAAACGCGGCTGCGTAGTCGCGGCCGTGGGGGTGACAGAGCACGACGCCGCGATCACTCGCGCCCGCCGCCGGCGCTTCGTAGATGCCGAAGAGCTCGCGTCCGGGCAGGCCGAAGTACGCCGGACGCACGGCGTCGACTCCCCGGGAAAAAGGGGCGGCCTGATTCCCTGGTCGTGCAGAACTTTGCGCACCGTATCCCTGGCCGGTCATGTCGAGGCGGTGACTCCTGGCGCAAATGCGCGTCGTCTGGAGTCTTGTGGCAATCACAAGGCCAAGCCGGTAGGCCGGCGGGTGCACAACCGCCGTGGCAGATCGGTACGCGGCGTGCAACGTGTGGAAGCCGAATCGGTGACGCCGTTACCTCGGGGGCCAGTCAACATGTGGGGACCGGAGCCGTCGTCTGGGGGCAGTGCCGTGATGAGCACCGCGGAAGTCGAGCGATATCTTCGCAAGGGCGCGGACATCGGTGATCTTCGAGGGAAGGCGGGCGCCGCGAAGCTGCGGATCGGCCTCCTGGTCGATTCGCTCATTCAGCCCGCCTGGGTGCGGCGCATCGTCGAGCAGATCCACTGCTCCTCGATCGCGTCGGTCGCGCTGGTCGTCATGAACGGCGCGCCGCCGGATGCGCCGCGGCCCGGCTCGCGGTTGGGGGCGCTCTATCGCAACCGCGCCCGGCTGCTCTACGAGCTCTACTCCAAGCTCGATCAGCGGAAGTTCGCCGTGCGACCGGACGCCTTCGCGCCCGCCGACATCGCCCCGCTCATCGAGGGGGTCCCCGTCCTGACCGTGACCCCGCGTGCCACCGAATTCAGCGACTATTTTGCAGAGGCCGACGTCGCCGCCCTCCGGGCCCGCGAGCTCGACGTGGTCCTCCGGTTCGGCTTCCGGATCCTGCGGGGCGACGTACTCTCCGTGGCGCGCTACGGCGTGTGGTCCTATCACCACGGCGATTCGGCCGTGCGCCGGGGCGGTCCGGCGGGCTTCTGGGAAGTGATGGACGGCCGGCCGGTCACGGGCTCGGTCCTGCAGATCCTGTCCGAGGAGCTCGACGGCGGACGCGTGATCTACCGCTCCTACTCGAGCACGCACCCGATCTCGGTGAACAAGAACCGCCATCACTACTACTGGAAGTCGTCGACGTTCGTGATGCGCAAGCTGCGCGACCTCCACCGGGACGGCGTGGCGGCGCTCGGGGAGGCCGCGCCGCGCCGCGAAGGGCCGCCGGCGTACTGCGAGCGGCTCTACCTGCGGCCGACGAACACGCAGATGGTGCGGCTGCTCGGACGGATGGCGGGCCGTTACGTGGGCAAGATCCTGGAGACGCGCGCCACGTACGGCCAGTGGGCGCTCGCCTATCGCCTGACGCCGGAGCATCGCGGCCGCCAGGACGCGGTGCCCGACCTCGTCCTGCACCGCTTCAGGATGCTCGAGCCGTCCCCGGACCGCTTCTGGGCCGATCCGTTCGTCGCGTTCGCCGGCGGTCGCCACCACATCCTCTTCGAGGACTACAGCTACACGACGCGGCGCGGCCGCATCTCCGCCATCACGATCGAGCCGAACGGCGAGCCGACGGCGCCGGTGCCCGTGCTCGACCTGCCGTACCACCTCTCGTACCCCTCGCTCTTCGAGTGGCGCGGCGAGCACTACATGGTCCCGGAGTCGAGCGCGAACCGCAGCGTGGACGTCTACCGCGCGACCCGTTTCCCGTACGAGTGGACGCACGAGGCGAAGCTCGCGGCGAACGACCAGCTCGTCGACGTGACCATCCAGGAGATCGACGGGCGATGGTGGATGTTCGCGAACGCGCCGGCGACGCCGGACGTGCACTACGAGTCGTGGGTGTGGGACGAGCTCCACGTGTTCTACGCCGACAGCCCGCTCGGGCCGTGGACGCCGCATCCCGCGAATCCCGTCGTATCCGACGTGCGCCGCGCGCGGCCGGCCGGCCGCCTCTTCCGCTACAACGGCGCCTGGTATCGCCCCGCGCAGGACTGCGGCGGGCGCTACGGCGCCCGCCTCGCGATCCAGCGCATCACGCGGCTCGATCCCGAGCGCTACGACGAGGTGCCGGTGACCACGCTGGGGCCGAGCTGGCGCCCGGGCCTCACCGGCCTGCACACGGTGAACGCCGCCGGGGGCCTGACGGTGATCGACGTGCGCAGGCGCCGCTGGCAGAACCCGATCACCGCGCGGTACAGCAAGGGGCTCCTGCACGCGGAGGAGTTCCTGCAGCGCTCGGAGGACGGCCTCCTCCACGTGGCGCCGGCAACGCGCTAGCGCGACGGCGCGCGTTCGGCGTATCCTGAACGCCGTGAGCGCCAGGCCCGTCGTCTTCGAGTTCGGCATGGGCGTCGACGTGCACGGCCTCGACGGCACGAAGGCCGCCTGCCGCGCGGTGTCCGACGCGATCCGCCATTCGAGCCTGCCGCTCTTTCGCGACGTCCGCGAGCGGGGCGGCCGCATGCTCGTCGACGTCACCATCGGCATCCCCGACGGCACGACGGTCGACACCGAGGTCGTCAAGCGCGAGCTCCCGCACGGCGAGGTCACCGTTCACGCGGTGCCCGGCGGGCTGCGCGTCCCGAATTCCGACACGCTGATCGCCTGCGCGGCGATCACCGTCAGCATCGAGGAGCCGGCACGCTGAGAGGCCCCGTCTTCTACGGCTGGTACGTCGTCGCCGCGTTCTCCGTGGTGACGTTCACGTCGACCGGCATCCGGCACGCGGTCGGCCCCTTCCTGAAGCCCATCGTCGAGGACCTCGGTATCGATCGCGCGACGTTCTCGATCGTCATCGCGATCAGCCTCTTCCTGTGGGGCGTGTTCATGCCGCTCGCGGGCAAGGCGCTCGACCGCTTCGGCACGCGGCCGGTCACGACGGTCGGCACGGTCCTGCTCGCGATCTCGCTCGTCCTGACCTCGATGGTCCGCGACGTGTGGCAGTTCGCCTTCGTCTACGGGCTGCTGTTCCCGTTGGGCCTCGCGGCGATCGGGCCGGTGACCTCGTCCGGCGTGGTCGCGCGCTGGTTCAACAAGAAGCGCGGCACCGCGCTGTCGCTGCTCGCGAGCGCGTCGATGTCCGGCATGAGCCTGCTCGTGCCGCTCGTCACGTGGATGATCCTCGTCACGAGCTGGCGCACGACGTACGCGATGATCGCGGGCTTCGTCCTGCTCCTGATCCTGCCCCTGTGTCTCTGGGTGATCCGCGACTCGCCGGAGTCCATGGGCCTCACCGCGGACGGCGTGCCCGCCGTGCCGGGCGCCCCCGTGGAGTCGCAGCGGCGGGTCGGCGCGTCCGAGGCGATGCAGACGCTCGCGTTCTGGCAGCTCGCGGGCTCGTTCTTCACCTGCGGGTTCTCGATGAGCCTGCTCGCCGCCCACGGCCAGCCGATGCTGACCGACCACGGCTACTCCCCGATGTTCGCGGGCTGGGCCTTCGGCGTGCTCGGCGGCTCGAGCGTGGTCTTCACCACCATGCTCGGGGCCGTGTCCGACCGGCTCGGCCGTCGCCCGGTGCTGGCGGCCATCTACGGCGGGCGCGTCGTCATCTTCGCCGCGTTCTTCCTCATCCGTGACAACCCGCTCGCGATCCTCGTGGTCGCGGTGCTGGGCGGGATCACGCTCGCGGGCACGGGGTCCATGACGTCCGCGCTCACGGCCGACATCTGGGGTCGCTTCTCGGTGGGCTCGGTGTTCGGCGTGATCTTCCTCGTGCACCAGGTGGGCGCGGCGATCGGCTCGGTGCTCGGCGGCGCGATGTTCGAGGCGACGGGCGGCTACGGCGCGGCGTTCGCCGTCGCGTGCGTGTTCCTCGCCGTCGCGGCCCTCGTCGCGTGGCGCGTGGACGCGGGCACCCGCCGCGTGTGGCGCGGGGCCCCCGCGCCGGTCGCGCGCTGACCGCCGCCGCCGAGCATCCCGAGCCGCGTCGACGTCGTTCGCGAGTTAGACGACCGTCGCGGGGACGGGCGCGCGCTCGGGCTGGACGTGCCCGCACGCCTTGCACGTGCGGAGCGCGACGCTCGCGTCGAACGCCTCGATCGCGGCGCGGAGCTGCGTCTCGATGTCCGCGACGTGCATCGCGACCGCGTGGAGCGTCGCGTCGCATCGCTCGCAGAGCCACACCAGCGATTGATCTCGATCACCAGGCCCCACGTGTCCGGCGGGCGGTGCGGGGAGTGCGGGGTCATCGCGGGCACCAGGCACAGCTCGCCCTCGCGGATCACGCGCGCGCGCCGCGCGCCGTCCTCGAAGGTCTCGAGCGTCATCGCGCCCTTCAGCATGTAGAAGATCTCGTCGGAGGGGTCGATGTGGAAGTCGCGGCGGGCGTTCGGGCCCTTGATCACCATCGCGGTGAACTGCGAGTCCTCCCACAGCACCTTGTTGCCGACGGGCGGCTCGAAGGCGGCGCGGTTCGCCTCGATCCACCGCCAGAGCCCGAAGACGTTCAGCGGTTCCATCGTGGAGTAGGATAGCCGCACTCCGCCCGGAGGGGGCAGCGATGGCCGACCTCGAGCGTGCGCGCCTGCAGGAGCTGGTCGACGTGGAGCGCGGCATCGTGAGCCGCGAGATCTTCGTCGACGACGAGATCTACCGGCAGGAGCAGGAGCGGGTCTTCGGGCGGGCGTGGCTCTTCGTCGGGCACGAGAGCCAGATTCCCAACCCCGGCGACTTCCTCACCTCGTCGATGGGCGAGGAGTCCGTCATCCTGTGCCGCGACCGTGCCGGCCGCGTGCACGTCTTCCTCAATTCCTGCCGGCATCGGGGCATGAAAGTCTGCCGGTACGACGAAGGCAACACCGTGGACTTCCTGTGCCCGTACCACGGCTGGAGCTATGCCACCGACGGCGCGCTCGTGGGCGTGCCGTTCGCGAAGGACGCGTACGGCGCGCAGCTCGACAAGAGCCGGTGGGGCCTCGTCGAAGTCGCGCAGATGGAGCGCTACAAGGGCACGGTGTGGGCGACGTGGGATGCGGCGGCGCCGCCGTTTCTCGACTACCTCGGCGGCTACAAGGTCTATCTCGACCTCCTGCTCGACGCGTGGGACGGCCGCGACGGCGGGACGGAGGTGATCGGCGGGATCCACAAGTGGATGATCCCGTGCAACTGGAAGTTCCCGGCGGAGAACTTCTCCGGCGATCGCTATCACGGCGTGAGCCACCGCTCGGTCGACATGGTGGGCATCGGGCCCAGCGGGCAGGGACGACGCGACCTGGGCGAGCGTGCGGGCGCGCGCTACCTCGACGTGACGTTCCCGGAGCTCGGCCACTCGATGATCGCCTTCCTGCGCCCGCACGACGCGCAGATCGTGCCGTCGTATCAGGACGCGCCCGCCGTCGCGGAATACTTCCAGCGCTGCGAAGAGGCGCGCCGCCGGCGGCTCGGCGACCGGTGGCGGCTCTTCGGGGGCCCCGGCACGGTGTTCCCCAACATGTCGCCGCTCGCGCGCCAGCCGCGCACGCTCGCGGTCTGGCATCCGCGCGGCCCGCACCAGGTGGAGGCGTGGCGGCTCTACCTCGTGGACGCGGATGCGCCCGCCGTGGTGAAGGACTACTTGCGCCACTACTACATCCGCTACTCGGGACCGTCCGGGCTCACCGAGCAGGACGACATGGAGAACTGGAACTACGCGCACAAGGCCAGCCGCGGCACGATCGCGCGCCGCCATCCCTACAACTACGAGATGGGCCTCGGCCGGTCGACGCGGGAGTTCGAAGACCACGGGCTGCGCCTGCCCGGCTCGATCACCGACGTCACCGACGCGACCGCGAGCGAGGGCAACCAGCGCGGCTTCTACGCGCGCTGGCGCCAGTTCATGGGCGCCGCGAGCTGGGACGCGCTGAAGTGAGCGACGCGCTCGCGCGGCTCCTGCTGAAGGACGAGGTGGAGGCCTTCCTGTATCGCGAGGCGGAGCTGCTCGACGACCGCCGGTTCGAGGAGTGGCTCGCCCTCTTCACCGAGGACGCGCGCTACTGGATGCCGATGCGCCGCAACGTGCCCCACGACGACACCGCGCGGGAGTTCACGCGCGAGGGCCTCGACGTGAGCTGGTTCGACGAAGGCAAGGAGACGCTCGCGCGCCGGGTGAAGCAGATCCTCACCGGCGTCCACTGGGCGGAGGAGCCGCTGTCGCGGACGTGCCACATGGTGTCCAACGTCCAGGTCGACGCGGGGGACCCATCGGCGCGCGAGCTCACCGTGCGCTCGCGCTTCCTGATCTATCGCAACCGCGTCGAGACCGAGACCGATCTGCTGGTCGGCAAACGGGACGACGTCCTGCGGCGCGTGGACGGCGCGCTGCGCATCGCGCGCCGCAGGATCGTGCTCGATCAGAGCGTGCTGCTGGCGAAGAACCTCACGGTGTTCTTCTAGAGCCGCAGCGCGGCGCGGCCGACCAGCGCGTTCCGGCGGAGCAGCTCGTGCGCCTCCTCCGCGCCGTCCAGGTCGAACGTCCGCGTCACGACCGCGCGGATCTGCTGCTGGCGCAGGAGCTCGAGCGTCTGCGCCAGCTCGCTGAGCGTGACGAACCGCGAGCCGTGGATCTCCAGCATGTCGTACAGCATGCGCCCGGGGTCGACCGGGAACGTCGCGTCGACACCGAAGACCGCCGCGGGCCGGCTGCCGATGATCACGAGCCGGCCGGCGCGCGCGAGACCGTTCATCGCGCCCTCGAGCGTCTCGCGCGAGGCGACGAAATCGATCGCGGCATCCACGCCGCGGCCGTCGGTGGCCTGCCTGACGAGGGCGCCGAGCTCGCCGCGCCGCGCGTCGATCACCACGTCCGCGCCGTACGCCCTGGCGGCGGCGAGCTTGTCGTCGGTGATGTCGGCCGCGACGACCCAGCCGCCGCAGAGCTTCGCCATCTGCACGCCGTGGATGCCGACCCCGCCGCCGGCGCCCACGATCAGCACGGTGTCGCCGGGGCCGACGCGCGCCTCCTCGCGGCAGGCGTGGTACGGCGTGGCGATCGCGTCCGTCGCCACGGCCGCGTCCACGTCGCTCACCCCCGTCGGGATCAGCGTGACGTTGAGCGCGGGAAGCGCCATGTACTCCGCGTAGCCGCCGTCGCTCGCCTGGCCGACGAAGCCCCGGAACGCCGTGCACAGCGTCTCGCGCCCGCTCCGACAGAAGCGACACGCGTGGCAGGACAGATAGAAGTGGCAGGCGACACGGTCGCCGATCTTCACGTTGCGGACTTCGGCGCCGGCCTCCACGACCTCGCCCGCGACCTCGTGGCCGGGAATGCGCGGGAAGGCGGTGACGCGCCCGGGATTGGCGGTCATGATCACGACCGTGAGGCCGACGCCGGCGGCGCGCACCTTCAGGAGCACGTCGTTCGGGCCGATCGAGGGCACCGGCACGGTCACGGCCTGCATCGGCGCGCCGAACGCGGGGATCGCCATCGCGCGCATGGTCGCGGGGCGCGTCATGTCAGACCACCGGCCGGCCGACGGTCGCGGGCCACGCGCCGTCGACGGCGTACGCTTCGTCGGCACCGGGCCACGGCGGCATCGTGATCGCGAGCGCGGCGAGCGCCTCCGGGCCGAGGGCGCGGAACTGGAACGCCGTCCCGCGCGGGAGTGTCAGCGACACGCCCGGCTCGAGGCCGACGATCTCCTCGCGCGCGCCCAGCTTGCGCCACATCTCGCCGCGCCCGCTCAGCACGAACCAGATCTCCTCGACCGTCCGGTGCGCGACCGCCCGCGAGACCTGCCCGGGCGCCAGCGTGAAGTGCGCCATGCTGCCGCCGGCGAGCGCGCCGAGGAGGCGCACGTCGGAGCCGTCGGGCGCGACGACGTCGGGCGTGTCCGGGAGCCGTCGCGTGGCGAAGGCCATGACGGCTCCCTAGACGTTCATCTCCAGGACGTAGAGCCCGCCGACGATCCGGTCGACCGCGTAGACGATGCGTCGCTCGTCGATGAAGACGTCGTTGATCTGGATCGACTTCGCGGGTGACTTCCGCGGCGCCTCGGGGCAGAACCACGCGACCTCTTCGGGCTGGTAGGGATCGGACACGTCGAACGCGCGCAGGCCGCCGTTGAAGAACGTGCCGACCACGATGTCCTCGGAGATCCAGCCGCCCGGCCGGTTCTCGTGCAGGTTGTGGGCGCCGAAGCGGCCGTTGCCGCGCTTCGCGAACTCCTTCACCGGCGGCATCGGGCACGTGCTGATCGGGACCAGCTTGTCCTCGCGGCGCGCGTCCACGATCCAGACGAGCTTCGGATAGTCCTCGCCCTTGCCACGCACGCACTCGTCGCTCACGACGAGCAGGTTCTTCGAGAACAGCGGGAGCACGGTGTGGCAGAAGCCGGGGAAGGGGGGCTGGTAGTCCCAGTGCCCGACGAGCGTCGGGTGCGCCTTGTCCGCGATGTCGAGCACGACCGCGCCGCCGTCGATGTAGCCGACGTAGGCGCGGTCGGGGCGCTGCGGATAGACGTTCGTGTTGTGCGCGCGATAGCCCGTGTCGAACTGCGGATGGCGCGGCAGCGCCGGCTCGGCGTCCCCCTCGCGTGTGCCGGGCAGCCACCACCGCCCCACCTCGCGGGGCCTGGAGACGTCGCGCACGTCGACGATCTGGTAGCACTGGTCGTCCTTCTGGTTGCGCGGGGCGAAGTCCGGTGCGCCCGCCGCCATGTGCACGTACTCGCCGTCGACCCACCACAGGTGATGCACGCCGCGCGATGTCGGCCCCGAGCGGTCGAAGAACGTCACGGACTTCGGCTTGGCCGGGTCCGCGACGTCGAAGATCTCGAAGCCCGCCGGCGTCAGGCCGGGCTCGCGGCACTGGTAGGCGACGATCAGCAGGTCGCCCACCAGGTCGAGCGAGTTCGAGCGCATGCGCTCGTGCGGCAGCGCGGTCTGCGTCACCATGGCCGGCTTCTTCGGGTTCGTCACGTCGATGGCGGTGACGTTCTTCGGCGCGGACTCGTGCGCGATCCACAGGATGCGGCGCTTGTCGCGCGTGCGCTGGAGCGCCATGCCCTCGCCGCAGTTCCCGAAGCCGTCCAGCTCGTGGTGGGCGAGCAGCTTCATGTTCCGCGCGGTTTTCATGGGCGGGATGGTGACAGACGACGCGAACGCCGTCTAGGGGGCGGGGGGCGCGGGGGGCGCGGGCGGACTGAACACGGAGCGCAGCGCGCGGGTCTTGACCGCGGGGGGGCGCTGCAGGCTCGCGATGGGACGGCGCGCCTTCCAGACGCTCGCCGGCCGCCGCGGCACGCGCGCGGTGATGCTGGGCGGCGCGGGCCGTTTGGGCATGTCCGCCCAGACGGAACCGCGCCGCGGCGGCGTTCGCGGCGCCTTACGGTCCGGCTCGTCGCCGGGCGCGGGATCGGTCCTTGTCTTCGTGCGTGCCGTGGCTATCACCCCGGTGCTTGCCGTGGTGTGTGTCGCGGAGCAACCGCTGTGCCACGGCGGACGCCTTTACCTATATGCACTTCGACAATCGGGTGGCGAGAAATCTCGACAGGGTGGGTAGCGGCGGGGTCACCCTGCTACCATGCGCCGTCATGAGCGCATCGATCCGCGTCCACATGCGTGTGCCCGGCACCTCCCCGATGCCCGACCTCATGCGCCTCATCCAGGGCATCGAGGCGGCGGGCTTCGACGGCGCCGGCATCCTCGACAGCCAGATGATCTCGCGCGACACCTTCGTCGTGCTCGGCCAGGCCGCGAGCCGGACGTCCCGCCTCACGCTGTTTCCCGCGGTGACGAATCCGTTCACGCGCCATGCGTCCGTGCTCGCGGGCGGCATCCGCACGGTCGAGGAGCTCGCGCCGGGGCGTGTGACGTTCGTCATCGGGACCGGCTACACCTCCGCGAGCACGATCGGGCGTAAGCCCGCGACGCTGGCGGAGATGCGCGCCTGCATCACGACCGTGCGCGCGCTGCTCGCCGGCGAGCGGGTGGACTTCGCCGGCACGCCCGGACGCCTGGCGTTCACGTCCCCGTCGAGCACGCGGGTGCCGGTGATCATGGCGGCCTCCGGATTCAAGGCCATCGAAGTCGCCGGCGAGGTGGCCGACGGCGTCCTGTTCCTCGTCGGCTTCAACCGCGGCATCGTCGAGACCGCCATGGAGCATCTGGAGCGCGGCGCGAAGCGCGCCGGCCGCCGTGTCGAGGACCTCGAAGTGATCTGGGCGGTGCGCACCGGGACCGCGACGAGCATGGACGCAGCGCGGCGCCTGGCGCGCCCGACGGCGGTGCACTGGGGCGTGCTCCGGTGGGGCGGGCAGTGGCTGGGTCCCGCCGGCGTGACGCTGCCGGAGCTGAAGATCCCCGACGCCGTGTGGCAGGTCTATCCCGATCTGTCGCACGCGCACGACTGGGAGGCGGCGATCGCCGCCACCAGCTTCGTGCCGGACGAAGTCGTCGCGGAGCTCTGCGATGCGCTCGGGCTGATCGGCACGCCCGAGTACTGCGCCGATCGCATCGCCGAGATGGCGAAGCTCGGCATCCGGAACCTCTACCTGATGCCCTACCTCACGTTCGCGCCGCCGGAGGCGGAGGTCGCCTCGTTCCGCGACACGGTCTTCCCGCGGCTGAAGGCCCTCGGCCTCCGCTAGTACAGGGCGCGCGACGCCAGGCGTGCGCCCTCGGCGAGCGCGCCGAGCTTGGCCCACACGATGTCCGGATCGACCGCCGACTGGCCGACCCAGGTGCCGAAGCCGCAGTCGGTGCCCGCGAGCACGTGCTCCTTGCCGACGAGCTGCGCGAAGCGCGTGATGCGCTCGGCGACGAGCTCCGGGTGCTCGATGAAGTTCGTCGTCGAGTCGATGACGCCGGGGATGATGACCTTGCCGGCGGGCAGCTTGATCCGCTCGAACACCTTCCACTCGTGCGCGTGGCGCGGGTTCGACGCCTCGAACGAGATCCCCGCGGGCCGCGCGGTGAACACGACCTCGAGGATGTCGGCCAGCGGCACGTCGTAGTGGTGCGGCCCCTCGTAGTTGCCCCAGCACAGGTGCACGCGCGCCTGCTCGGGCGGCACGTTGGCCAGCGCCTGGTTGAGCGCGGCGATGTGCAGCCGCGCCTTGTCGAGGAACTGCGCGGTGCTGAGCGCCGCGTACTGGATGTGGCGGCCCATCGCCAGGTCCGGGCAGTCGATCTGGAGCACGAAGCCCGCCTTCGCCACGGTCTCGTACTCGTGGCGCATGGCCTCGGCGATCGCGAACAGGTAGGCCTCGTGGGTCGGATAGTGGTCGTTGTGGAAGAACAGCGAGACCACGCCGGGCGAGGCGGCCGACATGAACGCCTCCTCGCTCCGGCGGCTCGCCAGCGCCGCGCGCAGGTTGTCCGTGTCGGCCTCCGCCGCGCGCGGCTCGCGCACGCTGATGGGCCCGTCGCACGCCGGGGTCTTGCGCCGCGCGCGTCCGGGGTCGCCGAACACGCGCCGCGCCATGCCCGGAAAGTCGACGAGGTCCTGGTACGCGAGCGGATGGCTCGCGCCGCCGAAGCCGTGGAGGCGGTCCTTCACGTACGTCGCGTAGCTCGGCTTGCTCATCTCGCCGTCGTTGACGACGTCGATGCCGGCCTGGACCTGCCGGCCGACCACGTCGGCGACAGCCGCGCGGATGCGCGCGGCGAGCGCGCCCGCGTCCACGGGGACGCCTTCCTCCTTCGCGAACATCGTGCGGATGAGGTCGTCGGGACGGGGCAGACTGCCGGTGTGTGTCGTGAGAATGCGCGTCGTGCTCCGTTTCATGGCCGGATTCTCGCACGGCCCGGTGCTACGATGCGCCGGTGACGGAGCCCGCCGAGCTTTCGCCCTCGCGGCGCTGGGCCATCACGATGTCCGTGATGATGGTCACCGTCATGCAGGTGCTCGACACGAGCGTCACCAACGTGGCGCTCCCGCACATGCAGGGCTCGCTCTCCGCCGGGCTCGAAGAGATGTCCTGGGTCGTCACGTCGTACCTCGCCGCCAACGCGGTCGTGATCCCGGCGACGGGCTGGCTCTCGGCGCGCTTCGGGCGCCGCCGCTTCTTCCTCACGTGCACGGTGATCTTCACCGTCAGCTCGTTCCTGTCGGGGATCGCGCCGAATCTCGAGTTCCTCGTGGCGATGCGGATCCTGCAGGGGCTGGGCGGCGGCCCGGTGATCCCGATGGCGCAGGCGATCATGTGGGAGATCTTTCCGCTGCGGCAGCGCGGCACGGCGATGGCGGTGTGGGGGATCGGCATCATGATGGCGCCGATCCTCGGGCCGACGGTCGGCGGCTGGCTCGCGGACAACTGGTCGTGGCGCTGGATCTTCTACATCAACCTGCCGATCGGGTTCCTGGGCTTCCTCATGGTCAGCGCGTTCCTGCACGACTCGCCGTTCGCGAGGAAGCCGCGCGGCATCGACGCGTGGGGTCTCGGCCTCATGGTGCTGGGCTTCGGGTTCCTGCAGCTCATGCTCGACCTCGGCGAGAAGGAAGACTGGTTCGACTCCGGCCTCATCGTCACGCTGCTGGTGCTGTCGATCCTGCTGCTGATCGCGTTCGTGATCCGCGAGCTGAAGGCGTCCGAGCCCATCCTGGACCTCACGGTCTTCAACGACCGCAACTTCGCGGTGGGGACCATCTGCATCGCGCTGGTCGGTCTCGGCTTCAACTCGAGCATGCTGCTGCTCGCGCTCTACACGCAGAAGATCCTCGGGTACGACGCGTGGAACTCCGGGGTCGTGCTCGCGCCCGGCGGGCTGGGGACGATGATCGCGCTGATCATCTCCGGCCGCCTCGTCGCGCGCATGGACCAGCGCCTCATGCTGACGGGCGGCTGCCTGCTCAACGCGTTCGCGAGCACGCAGATGACGTGGCTCACGCTGGAGATGGACTACTGGAGCCTCGCGTGGCCCCGCTTCCTGCAGGGCTTCGCGATGGGCTTCATCTTCCCGCCGCTGCAGACGCTCACGCTCGCGACGATCCGCCTCGAGCGCCTCGGCAACGCGACGGCCGCGTACAACGTCGTGCGCAACCTCGGCGGCAGCGTGGGCGTGGCGCTCGCGACCACGCTGCTCGTGCGGCGCAGCCAGGAGCACCAGGCGACGCTGGTGAGCCACGTCAGCATCTGGGACCCGGAGACCACGCGGCGGCTGAAGGAGTGGACGGATCACTTCATCGCGCAGGGGGCGGACACGTTCACGGCGGGGCGGCGGGCGACCGCGATGCTCTACCGCACGACGACCGAGCAGGCGGCGCTCCTCGCGTACATCGACGACTTCCGGCTGATCGCGCTGGTCTTCCTCGCGGTGCTGCCGCTGGTTCCCCTGATGCGGCGCGTGCGCGCCGAGCAGAACGAGCGCGCGCGCGCGCCGAGCCCCGGTCGTGTGGAGCCGCTGCCGGCGGCCGAGGACTGATCGACATGGGGGCCCCGATATGGCCCCCAAGCCCCCAGTCGCTCGCACCGCCCCGGCTGAGCCGTGGCGGCGCTCGGTCACACGCTAGCCTGCTGGGAAGCTGACGACGTGCACCGGGTCGACGCGCACCTCGACCCGCGTGCCCGCGGGGACGGTGGCCGTCGACGACTGCGAGGAGTAGAGGCGCCGGCCGGACGCGAGCTCGAGGCAATAGAGCCACTCCGAGCCGCGGAACTGCCGGTCGACGACCACGGCGCCGGCGTCCACGCGCGGCTCGAAGCTCACGTCGTCCGGGCGCAGGACGATCGTCACGCTGCGGCCCGCGGCCAGCGCATCCGGGTTCGGCATCACGCCCACCTCGGTGACGATCCCCGCGGCGGTGACCACGCCGGGAACGAACTCCGCGGCGCCCACGAACTGCGCGACGAACGGTGTCGCCGGCCGGTGGTACACGGTCTCGGGCGCCGCGAGCTGCTCGAGGCGGCCGTGGTTCAGCACGCCGACGCGGTCGGCGATCGTGAACGCCTCTTCCTGGTCGTGCGTCACGAAGACGGCCGTCGTGCGTGTCGCCCGCAGGAGGGCGGCGACGTCCTCGCGGAGCTGCCCGCGCAGATCGGCGTCGAGGTTCGAGAACGGCTCGTCGAGCAGCAGCACCGACGGCGCCGGGGCGAGCGCGCGCGCGACGGCGACGCGCTGCTGCTGGCCGCCCGAGAGCTCGTGCGGATAGCGCGAGGCCAGCGTGGCGACGCCGACGAGATCGAGGATGTCGCCGATGCGCGCGCGCCGGTGCGCGCCGTTCTGGCGGTGCAGGCCGAAGGCGACGTTCTCTTCCACCGTGAGGTGCGGGAAGAGCGCGTGGTCCTGGAAGACGAAGCCGACGCCGCGCTGCTCGGGCGGCACCGCCGCGCGCCCCGCGCCCGCCACGGTCCGGTCGGCGATCACGACCTGCCCCTCGTCGGGATCCTCGAAGCCGGCGATCAGCCGCAGCGTCGTGGTCTTGCCGCAGCCCGAGGGGCCGAGCAGCGCGAGGAGATCGCCCTCCTCCATGCTGAGCGAGAGATCGTCCACGGCCGGCGGCGGTTCGCGCCGGTATCGCTTCGACACGCCGACGAGGCGCAGGAGCGGCATCGTCAGCGGAGCAGGCCGGGCGAGAGCCGGGTCGTCAGATAGAGCGGGACCAGCCCGACCAGCACGATCGCCAGCGCGGGGAGGGAGGCGTCGACCCACAGCGATTCGGAGGTGCGCTCCCAGACCTCGATCGCGAGCGTCTTGAGGCCGAGCGGGCGCAGCAGCAGCGTCGCGGGCAGCTCCTTCATGGTCTCGACCCAGGCGAGGATGAACGCGGTGAGCACGCCGTGCCGGAGCAGCGGCAGGTGCACCCGGCGGAGCGTGGCCGTCGTGCCGACGCCGAGGGAATGCGAGGCCTCGTCGAACGTCGTCGGGATCTTCGCGAGGCTCGCCTCGATCGTCTGGTGGCCGACCGCGAGGAAGCGCACGACGTACGCGTACAGCACCGCCACCGCCGAGCCGGTCAGCGCCAGCCAGGCGACCGGGCCGAGGACGCCGACGGCGATGACCGCGCCGGGCAGCGCATAGCCCATGCAGGCGAACTGCGTCGCGAACCGCACGCCGGCCGACGGACGCAGGCGCGCGGCGTACGCCAGCGCCAGCGCGACCGCGCAGATCAGCGCGCCCGCGGTGCCCGCGAGCACGAAGCTCGACCAGAGCAGGTGACCGAAGTCGCGGCCGAACTCGCCCGCGCGCACGCCGGTGAGCGCCCACGCGGTGAGCTGGACGAGCGGGAGCACGAAGCCCAGCCCGAGCACGAGCCCGCACGCCGCGCTGGCGCCGGCCGCGGGAAGCCCGCGCAGGCGGACCGGCACGGCGGCGGGACCGCGCCGCTGGCTCTGCGTGAAGCGCCGGCGCCGGCGCAGCGCGCGCTCGAGCGCGAGGAGGCCGAGCGCGAAGAGCAGCAACAGGCTCGCGAGCTGCGTCGCGGCGACGCGGTCGAACATGCCGGTCCACACGCGGTAGATCGACTCGGTCAGCGTGCGGTGGCCGAACGTCGCCACCGTGCCGAAGTCCGCCACCGCTTCCATCATCGCGAGGGAGGCCCCGGCCGCGAGCGACGGGCGCGCCATCGGCAGCACGACCTCGCGGAAGGCCTGCGCGCGCGAGCGGCCGAGGCTCCGCGCGACCTCGAGGGTGGCGAGCCCCTGCTCGCGGAACGCGGTGCGGGCGAGCAGGTAGACGTAGGGATAGAACACCAGCGTCATGACGATCGCCACCGCGAGGCCGCTCGGCAGCTCCGGCAGGCGTGCGCCGGGCCCGAGCCAGCCGCGCAGCGCGGACTGCACGGGACCGGCGTAGTCGAAGACCCCGAGGAACACGAAGCCGATCACGTACGCGGGCACGGCGAGCGGCAGCGCGAGCGCCCACTCGAAGATCGCGCGGCCGGGAAACTGGTAGCTCACGACGAGCCACGCGAGGGTGGTGCCGACGACCAGCGTGCCGGCGCCGACGCCGGCGGCGAGCAGGACCGTGTTACCGACGATCTCCGCGAGCTGCGTGCGCCAGAGATGCGCCCACACCGCACCCGCCGGCTCACGCCAGGAGAGCAGGACCACGACCAACGGAACGGCCACGAGCGCGACGATCGCGCCCGCGGCCACCGTCCACGGCGAGAGCGGCGCCCGGCGCAGGCTTACTTGTAGCCGGCCCGGTCGGCGAGGCGGGTGGCGGCCGCCTGGAACTCGCCGGCGGATGCCACGTTGATGTCGTCCTGTTTGAAGCTCCCCCACGCCTTCACGGTCGGATGCGCCTCGGCCTTGGGGTTCGCGGGGTATTCCTGGCTCGTCTGGGCGAACATCTGCTGCGCCTCGGCGCTCGACAGGAACTCGAGGAACCTGATCGCGTTCGCGCGGTTCTTCGCGTGCGCGGTGACGCCCGCGCCCGAGACGTTGACGTGCGTGCCGGTCGTCGACTGGTTGGGGAAGAACGGCGCCACGGGGAAGTTGGGGTCCTTCGCGAGGAGGCGCGCGAGGTAGTAGGTGTTCGTGATGCCCACGTCACACTGGCCGGCCGCGATCGCTTCGAGGACCTTGGTGTCGCCGCTGATGATGGTCGGCTGGTTCGCGACCCAGCCCCGCGCGACCTCCTCGGTCTTCGCCTCGCCATGGCGCTTGATCATGGTGGCGAGCAGCGACTGGTTGTAGACGTTCCCGGAGGACCGCAGGCAGAGCCGGCCCTTCCAGCGGGGATCGCCGAGCGCCTCGTAGGTCGAGAGCTGCGCCGGGTTCACCTTCTTCGTGTTGTACATGATCGTCCGCGCCCGCATCGTCAGCCCGAACCAGCGGTGCTCGGGGTCGCGCAGGTGCGCGGGGATGTTCTGCTTCAGCTCCGCCGAATCGACCGGCGAGAGCAGGCCCGCCCGCGCGGCGTTCCAGAGGTTGCCGGCGTCGACCGTGAGGAGCACGTCCGCCGGGGTCTTGTCGCCTTCGGCTTTGAGCCGCTCGAAGAGCTGGCCCGTGTCGCCGTTGAGGAGCTTGAGCTGGATGCCGGTCTTGTTCGTGAAGGCCTCGAAGGCCTTCTCCTGGCCGTAGTGCCGCGAGGAATAGACGACGACTTCGCCGGACGCGTTGACGGTGGCGGGGACGAGGGGGCCGCCCGCAATGGCCGCGATGAGCAGGAGCACGAGCAACCGCATGAAAGTGACCTCCCTGGACATTGTGCCGACGGCTCAATTAGGTACACCGAATACCTGAAAACTGTCAACCCTAACCGTCACGCGCCGTTCCCGGGCTGTGGCCCGGCCCGGCGGACGTCCGGCGCTATCATCGGGCGCGTGAGCACCGAGCGTCCGCTCGCGCGCGCCATCGACCTCCTTGCCGCCGGCGACTGGCAGCGCGCGCACGAGATCGTGCAGGAAGAGAAGTCGCCGCTGGCGTCGTGGCTGCACGGCATCGTCCACACGCTGGAAGGCGACCTGGACAATGCGCGCTACTGGTATCGCCGGGCGGAGCGCCCGTTCGAGGGCGCGGAGGCGGTGCAGCGGGAGATCGCGGCGGCGCGGACGGCGGTGGCGCGCGCGGAAGGTTAGGCGGGACGGCGCGGAAGTCCGGTGCCGGCGCGCTTGACTTCGTCGTACACGCTTGCGGTTCGCTTGCGCTTTACCCGTCGTCGCGGACTCAGCGCCATTCGTCGACCGCGACCGTCTTCTGGTAGTTGCAGCCCATGATGCGCCAGTAGCCGTTCGACTCGCCGCCCACGACCACCACGTGGATGTCGTCACGCTTGAACATCGGCACGCGCTCGTCGGGCGCGGCCTTGAGCTTGCCGGCCCACGGCTCCTCGCCGAACGTCGCCCGCGGATAGATGTAGTTCTGGATGAGCTGGTAGTCCCAGTACTCGCTCGCGCGCATCCGCGCGGTGTCGTAGAGCCAGTCGGCCAGCGCGTCTTTCGTCGTGAACCCGCCGCGGTCGACGAACTGGCGCGCGGCGATCGGATCGAGCAGCAGCGTCGGCGGGCCGTGCGGGTCCATCCCGCGCAGCATGTGGCCGACGTGCTCGCGCCAGTGCTTCGCCGGAAGCCCGAGCGTGAACGCGGTGGAGCGCACGCCGGAGAACACGCTCACCGCGCTGTCGCCGGCGCGCAAGCCGTGCTCGGTGTGGAAGGGCGTCCACGGACTGCGCTCTTCGTTCTCGGCGAACGTGAGGCTGTTGTACGCGTAGCTGTTGCCCTGGTTGCCCATGTAGCTCAGCCCGGGGATGGAGCCGCCCTGGCCGTTCTGCGAGAGGAGCCCGTACGCGCGGCCGATGGTGGCGTTCGCGTGGTTGTAGGGGCCCATTGCGCCGATGCCGGCGTTCATGCCGATCTCCGCGCGCACCGGGCCGTTCACCACCGCCATCGCGGCCATCGCGCTGGAGCTGCTGCTCCGCGCGGTGACGCCGGTGGCCGCGAGCGCGAGGATCACCGGGAAGTACGCCGGGCGCGCGCCCGCCATGACCGCGTTCACCGCGACCTTCTCGACCGTGTACTCCCAGTACTCGCGGAAGTGCGTGGAGCGCATGCGGCCGACGACCTCGTCGCGCTTGCGCTTCGTGGCGGCGAGCATCGCCTCGACGCGCGCCTCCGTCGGCAGCACGACCGGCAGGCCGTCCGTCCAGTGGCTCTCGAGGAAGAGCTGCTCGAGATTCTCGGCGGTGTCGGCGGGGACGAGCCGCGGGGTCGAGCGGTCGTATTCGACACCCTCGGCGTTGGCGATCGGCCGGGTGAGGCCTTCGACGACTTCCTGCATCACCGGGCGCCCGGTAATCGGATCCGTGCCGTCCACGTACGCGCGGAGCTGCGCCGCCGTCTTGCCCATGATCGGCTGTGGCACGAAGACCTGCCGCAGGCCCGGCATGCCGTTGACGCGCGCCACGGACGCGGCCACGCGGTCGAACTTGTCCGTGTGCATCGCGACCACGGGGACCCCGTACTTCGCTTCGATCGTCATTGCGTGCGCGGCGACCGCCGGCGCGCAGGTGCTTCAGTGGCCGACGCCGATGATCGCGGCGTGGGCGCGCGCCTTGATCTCCTCCCACGTCGTCGGGTCGTCCTGGAGGTACACGCTCGAGATCCGCTTCATCACGGTGGTCACCGCCGGCATGTGCTCGCGGAACCACGCCTGCATCTGGCCGAGGAAGACGTCGGAGTCGTCGAAGCGGCAATCGACGAGGTAGATCGTCTTGCCGTCGAGCGTGGAGAGGCGCGGCGCGAGGGGCTTGGGCGTGACTTTCGGCGGATAGCCCATCGGGTTCAGGACGGTCAGCGTGTCGGTCATCGGCGCCTCCCGGCTGGATCGTATCATCGGGGTCATGCGAATCCTGACCGGACTGCCCCAGGACGACCTGACCCGCGTGCCGGACGCCGCGCGCGCCGCCGAAGCCGCCGGCTACGACGGCGTGAGCACGGCCGAGAACCGTAACGATCCGTTCCTCTCGCTCGCGGTGGCCGCGGTCAGCACGCAGCGGCTGTCGCTCGAGACCGGCATCGCGATCTCGTTCTCACGCAGCCCCATGGCGGTGGCGAACGCGAGCTGGGACCTGCAGGTCGCCTCGCGCGGCCGTTTCGTGCTCGGCCTGGGCTCCCAGGTGCGCGCGCACAACGAGAAGCGCTTCAGCGTGCCGTGGACGGCGCCCGCGCCGCGCATGCGGGAGTACGTGCAGGCGCTGCGCGCGATCTGGCGCTGCTGGGAGACGAACGAGAAGCTCGACTTCCGCGGCGCGCACTACACGTTCACGCTGATGACGCCGAACTTCACCCCGGTCTCGACGCACCAGCCGATGGTGCCGGTGACCATCGCGGCCGTCGGGCCCGCGATGCTCCGCGTGGCGGGCGAGGTCTGCGACGGCGTGCGGCTGCACCCGTTCTGCACCCGCAAGTACATCGACGACGTGGTCCTGCGCGAGCTGCGCACGGGCATGATGAAGAGCGGCCGCGCGCGCGAGCGCTTCGAGATCCTGGGCGGCGGCTTCATCGCCACGGGTCCCGACGAGGCGGCCGTCGCCAAAATGGTCGAGTGGGTGCGCTATCGGGTGGCCTTCTACGGCTCCACGCCGGCCTACTGGCCCGTCCTGGAAGCCCACGGCCTCCATGACCTCGGACGTAAATTGAATGCGATGTCGAAGGCCGCACAATGGGACGCGATGGCCGCCGAGATCTCCGACGACGTGGTCCGGCTCTTCGCCGCGATCGGCACGTATCGCGAGCTCGCGACGGCCGTGGCGCAGCGGTTCGGCGGCGTCGCGGACGCCGTGGCGGTGTCCGGCGGCTACGGTCTGCATCAGGAGGTGCCGGGCGAGGTGATTCAGGATCTCAAGCGAATTCCTTCGACGTTCATCGGGCATCTAGGCGGCTGGTAGTCGCGCACCGTCGAATCCCCCACATTCTGATCGAGGAGGCGTCAATGGGAGCCAAGGGCGAAGCACTGGCGAAGCAGTTCGAGGCCAAGGCCGCGGAAGCGACCGCGACGCTGGAGAAGCTGAGCGACGCGGACTGGAAGAAGGTGACGGAGGCGGAGAAGTGGTCGGTCGGCGTGACCGCGCATCACGTGGCGGGCAGCCACGAGGCGATCGCCGGCATGATCCAGACGATCGCGTCCGGCGGCAAGATGCCGGACGGCTTCACGATGGACATGCTGCACCAGATGAACGCGAAGCACGCGAAGGACTTCGCGAACGTCGGCAAGAGCGAGACGATCGAGCTGCACAAGAAGGGCGCGGCGGCCGCGGCGGCGATCGTGCGCGGGCTCAGCGACGAGCAGCTGGCGAAGAGCGGCGCGCTGCTGGCGGGCATGCCGGCGATGAGCGCCGAGCAGGTGGTCAACGGCATCCTGATCAATCACATCGACGACCACTTCGGGTCGATCCGGAAGACCGTCGGCGGGTAGGCGGCGACTGGGGGCGCCCCGGGGGCGCCCCCACGCTTAGAACAGCGCGAGCGGGTTGGCCGGGCTGCCCGTGCCGCCGATCACGCGCAGCGGCGAGACCACGATCATGAAGTCGTCGCGGCTCTCCTCCACGCACGCCTTCGCCAGCGGCTCCAGCAGCGCGTTGTCCAGCAGCGCCACCCCGTACGTGAACAGGCACGCGTGGACGCCCCAGGGCACGTCGTAGCCGATCGGCATCGAGTCCAGCATGTCCCACACGAGCATGCTCACGTCGTGGTCGCGCAGGAACGGCAGACAGGAGATGTGCATGCCCGGACGGTCGAGCGGCCCCGGGCCGAACGGCGTCGAGTAGGCGCGGGTCGGGTTCTGCGCCTGCCACGCCTCGCGACCCTGGTAGACGCAGATCGCGTCGCCGGGCTCGAGCGTGATGTTGCGCTTGCTGAGGATGTCCTCCAGCTCCCAGCCGTGCACCGGCGTGTCCGCCGTCACGCACGGCACCCCGCGATGGCGCGGGACGTCGAGCATCACCCCGCGGGTGACGATGCCTTCCGCCCAGTGCTCGACCGAGCCGAACGTGGCGCCGTCGAACGTGATCTCCTTCTTCGGGTCGCGGCCGTTCCACATCGCTTCCGCGTCCCACGTGTGGCAGAGCGCGTCGAGGTGCGTGGACGCGACGCCGTGATAGAAGATGCCGTAGTAATCCGCCGCGTAGCCGCCGGTGCCGCGCGGCAGCGTCTTCATGTAGTGGTGCGCGGGCAGCGCGTTGTTGAGGCCGGGCTCTTTCGGGAACGGGCGGCTCAGCGACACGCTGCGGCCGCTCTTCACCAGCCGCGCGGCGGACGCGCGCTTCGCGGGCGTGATCAGGTTGATCGCGCCGAGCTGGTCGTCCTTGCCCCAGCGGCCCCAGTTGCGCCGCTCCTTCAGCCAGCTCGTGACCTCTTTGTCGGTCGGCAGCGGGCGCGGCGGCATGTCAGCGGGCTCCTTTCGTCCAGGTGCCCCAGCGGCCGCTCTCCACGCTCGCGAAGAACTCGGCGCAGGCCTGGTTGAAGAGCATCGGCTCCTCGATGTTCACGGTGTGGCCCGTCATCGGCACCATCAGCAGGCCCGCGTGCGGGATGTGGCGCCGCATGAAGATCCCTGGCTCGACGCACGGCTCGTCCTGGTCACCGACCACGATGAGCGACGGGACGGTGAGCGTCTTCAACTCCGGCTCCAGCTCGAAGATCGTCTTGCGCTTCAGGATCACGCCGCGCGCCGTGAGCGCCGAGCCGACGCCCGAGTGGTCGAGCACGTGGCGGAGGAACTCCGCCCACCCGCGCGGGTCCTTCTCCCGGAACGCGCGACGCGTCGGCGTCTCCGCGAACGTCCGCGCCTTCGCCTCGGCGCCTTCGCGCTCGTAGAGGTCCGCGCTCGCGGCCGTGGCCTTCAGGAATTCCTCGCGCCCGACGGTGCCGCTCCCCGCGCCGCAGATGACGAGGCTCTCGGCGAGCTGCGGGTGGCGAATGCCGAAGTTGAGCGCCAGGCCGCCGCCGAGCGACACGCCGCCGACGTGCGCGCGGCTGACGCCGAGGTGCTGCATGAGGCCGCGCAGGTCCTCGACGAGGATCTCCACCGAGTACGCCGCCGGGTCCTTTGGCACCTCCGACGGCGGGTAGCCGCGGTAGTTCCACGTGATCACGCGGTAGCGCCGCGAGAAATACCGCACCTGCGCCTCGTACGACCGGTGGTCGCCGCCGAACTCGTGGCACCACACCATCGGGAAGCCGCTGCCCGTCTCCTCGTAGTAGAGGTCGACGTCGCCGTTGCCGGACTTGATGCGTGCGTTGGGCATGTCAGGCCACCGCCGGCCGGCGGCCGGCCCACGGCTGCGCGGCTTCGAGCTGCGCGCCCAGGCGAAAGAGCGTCGCTTCGTCGCCGAAGCGGCCGGCGAACTGCACGCCGATCGGCAGCCCGTCCCGCGACATCGCGAGCGGCACCGACATCGCCGGGTTGCCCGCCGAGTTGAAGAGCGAGGTGAAGCCGATGCAGCCGAGCACCGCGCGCACGTACGCGCCTTCGTCCGTGTAGTCGGCGTACATCACGCCGAGGGGCTGCGGCGGCTGGCACATCGTCGGACTCAGCAGCACGTCGTAGCCCGCGAAGAACCGCGCGACGCGCCGGCCGGTCGCGTGGATGACGTTGATCGACTTCGCGTACTCCCACGCGAGCGTGCTCGTCCCCACCGACGCGAACGCCCAGGTGTTGCGCTCGACGTCCGCCGCGGTGAGCGGACGGCCGGCGACCGCGGCGCGGGCCTCGAGCGTCGCCCGCACGTTCGCGGCGATGACGATCCGCACGGCGGCGCCGAGCGCGTCCGCGTCGATCTCGGGCCGCGCCTCTTCGACCGAGTGCCCGAGCGCGGCGCAGAGCTTCGCGGCGGCCTGCGCCGCCTCCGCGCACACCGGGGCCACGGGCGCGCCGTTGAAGGACGTCGTCGTGAGCGCGATCCGCAGGCGTCCAGGGTCGCGCCCGACCTCGGCGAGGAACGGGCCCGCGGGGGGCGGCGCCCAGTACGGATCGCCCACGTCGGGGCCCGAGGTCGCGTCCAGCAGCGCGGCGCTGTCGCGCACGCTCCAGGTGACGGCGTGGCCGATCGACGCGCCGCCCCAGCCTTCGCCGACGTCCGGGCCCATCGGATTGCGCGCGCGCGTGGGCTTCATCCCGAAGAGGCCGCACGCGGAGGCGGGGATGCGGATCGAGCCGCCGCCGTCGGTCGCGTGCGCCAGCGGCAGGATGCCGGCGGCGACGGCGGCCGCCGCGCCGCCGCTCGACCCGCCCGCCGTGTGCGACAGCTTCCACGGGTTCTTCGTCGCGCCGAAGCGGCGTGGCTCGGTCGAGGGGCAGAGTCCCAGCTCCGGCGTGTTGCTCTTGCCGAAGATCACGAGCCCGGCGCGCTTGTAGCGCGCGGTGATCTCGCTGTCGTGGTCGGCGACGAAGCCGTCCCAGAAGCTGCTGCCCGAGTTGGTCGGCGCGCCCGTGTACAGCGCGCCGAGGTCCTTCAACACGTAGGGCACACCGGTGAAGGGACCGGACGGCAGCCCGGCCTGGATCGCCGCGCGCGCCTGCTCGTACATGCGCGTGTTGATCGCGTTGATGACCGGGTTGCGCGCGTCGGCGCGCGCGATCGCCGCGTCGAGCACTTCGGTGGCGGTGACTTCCTTGCGCCGCACCAGCTCCGCGAGCCCGAGACCGTCGTACTTCTCGTAGTCGTTCAGGACACTCATGGCGGGATTCTAGCCCGCCCCGGGCCCGAATGGGCGCCCGGTGCTACCATGCGCGCCATGGCTGACACAACGATCCGCGTAGGGTTCGTCGGCGCCGGCGGCAACAGCAAGAAGCACCACATCCCGAAGCTCAAGGCCCAGCCCGGCGTCGAGCTGGTCGCGGTGGCGAACCGCTCGAAGGAATCGAGCGAGCGCGCGGCCGCGGAGTTCGGCATCGCGCGCGTCGCGAGCGACTGGCGTGAGATCGTCAGCGCGCCGGACATCGACGCGGTGTGCATCGGCACGTGGCCGTACACGCACGCGGAGATGACGATCGCCGCGCTCGGCGCGGGCAAGCACGTGCTGTGCGAGGCGCGCATGGCGATGAACGCGGCGGAAGGCCGGCGGATGCTCGAGGCCGCGCGCAAGGCGCCGAGCCTCGTGGCCCAGCTCGTGCCCGGGCCGCCCACGCTGGAGCTCGACCGCACGATCGCGCGGCTGGTGCAGGAAGGTTACGTCGGGCACGTGCAGGCCGTGGAGGTCCACGCCACCCAGCAGGCGCGCTTCGCCGACGTGGGCGAGGGGCTCCACTGGCGGCAGGACCACCGGCTCAGCGGCAACAACGTCCTGAACATGGGCATCTGGTACGAGACCATGATGCGCTGGGTCGGCCCCCTGAAGACGGTGACGGCGATGACGCGCATCGCGGTGCCGCAGCGCAAGGACGCGAGCGGCGCGATGCACGAGGTGAAAGTGCCGGATCACGTCGACATCCTCGGGCGCCTCGCGGGCGACGGCATCGCGCACCTGCGGTTCAGCGCGCTCACCGCGTTCGCGCCGCCGGCGAGCGCGTGGATCTACGGCAGCGAGGGCACGCTGAAGATCGAGCCCGACGCGAAGCGTCTCTCGGGCGGCCGCCGCGGTGACAAGGAGCTGAAGGAGATCGAGATCCCCGCGGCCGAGCGGATCGGCTGGCGCGTCGAGGAAGAGTTCGTCGGGGCGATCCGCGGCCGCGAGAAGATCCAGCTCACCACGTTCGAGGACGGCGTGCGCTACATGGAGTTCACCGACGCGGTCGCCGCGAGCGCGGCGTCCGGCAAGCAGGTCGACGTCAAGGCGCTGTAGCGGGCGCCTGCGCGCGTCTGCAGGGACGGGCTACTGCGCGCGCTGGACGTGGTCGAGGATGAGGCGGGTCATCAGCGCGGGCGCCTGGTCGGTGAGGAAGTGGCCGGCGCCCGCGATCACCGCGAACTGGTAGACGCCCATGACGTTGTCGGCGGTCCAGTCGGCGGCGGAGCGGCCGACCGACTCGTCCTTGTCGCCCCAGACGTAGAGCGTGGGCTGCGGCACCGGCCCGATCGTCATGTCGGCGATCGCGCCCGCCGCGCGGTACCACGCGAGCGCCGCTTCGAGCGCGTCCGGCGTGCCGAGCACGGAGACGTACTCGTCGATCGACGCCGGCGGCACGCCGCTGTCCGCGAGCCGCGTGCGCAGGCGCGCGGCGCCGTTCTCGAGCAGCATCGGCCCCGTCTGCGGATCGTGGAACGCCTTGTGGTGCCGCGAGCGATGGCGCTGATCGCTCGCGTCTTCCGTGAAGGCGCGGCGGAACGCCATCGGATGCGGACGCGACAGCACGGTGAGCGACTTGATGCGGTCGGGATGCCTGCCCGCGGTGATCCACGCGACCTGGCCGCCCCAGTCGTGGCCGACGAGATGGAACGGCGCCGCGCCCGCGCCCTCCGCGTCCGCGATGTCGAGCACGTCCTGCACGAGCTTGTCGATGTGATAGTTCGCGAGATCCTTCGGATCCGGCCGCACGCCCGGTGAATACCCGCGCTGGTCCGGCGCGACCGCGCGGAAGCCCGCGGCGCCGAGCGCGGGCACCTGCTCGCGCCACGAGTGCCGGCTCTGCGGATAGCCGTGGAGCAGGATGACGAGCGGCGCGCCCGCCGCGCCCGCCGCCTCCGCGGTGAAGCGGCCGGCGGGCGTGGCGATCTCCACGGTCACGGGCTGCTATTCCTCGCGGGCGCCCGAGGTGCGCTGACGGAACTCGGCGGGCACCTGCTTGCCGCGCTCGGTGTACGCGCGCTGGATCGCCTCGACGTTGGGGCTGAAGATCGTCTTGCGGTTGCTCCGCGCCCACTCGTTCGACGCGGCGGGCATGGCCGCCGAGCCCTGGAACACCGGCATCACGTAGCGCGCGAAGAGCTCGTAGCTCTTCATCGTCTGCTCGCGGTTCGCCCAGTTGTGCGCGCGGAACAGCAGGCCGCCGAAGCCGCCGTCGCTCAGCTCCCACAGGTGCTTGATCCCGCGGATGACGAGGTCGGGCGAGCCGACGAGCGTGGTGCCCATCTTCACGCCCTCGGTGAGCGGGTCGTCGGAGCGGCCCGGCGGCCGGCCGAGCGTCTCCTCGAAGTACGTGATGGTCTCGTGGCGCTCGGCCTGCTTCACCTGGCGCAGGGCTTCCTCGTCGTCTTCCGCGACGTGGACGTTCACGACCAGCTTCCACTTCCGCCGATCCATGGTCTTGCCGTGCTTCGCGGCGGTGTCCTCGGCGATCTTCCACTGGTTCGCGAGCGCTTCCGGCCCGCCGGGGAGACCGGCGCCGAGGGACAGCACCCCGAGGCCGTGGCGGCCCGCGGCGACGACGCCGGACGGCGTCATCACGCTCGCGACCGCGATCTCGAAGCACGGATCGGTGTAGGGCGCGAGGTGGAGGCGCGCCTCCTTGAGCTCGAACCAGTCGGTCTTCATGGTGACCGGCTCCTCGCACTTGAGGAGCTGCATGATCGCGTCGAGCGACTCGTCCATGCGCGGCCGCTGCGTGACGGGCTCGATGCCCAGCATGTACGCGTCGGAGACGAGCGCGCCCGGGCCGCAGCCGAGCATGGTGCGGCCGCGGCTCAGATGGTCGAGCTGGACGAAGCGCTGTGCGACCAGGAGCGGATGGTGGTACGGCAGGCTCGTCACGCCGGAGCCGAGGCGGATGTGCTTCGTGCGCTGGACGGCGGCGGCGATGAAGATCTCGGGCGAGGCGATGAGCTCCCAGCCGGCGGAGTGGTGCTCGCCGACCCAGACCTCGTCGTAGCCGAGGAAGTCCATCCACTCGACGAGCTCCATGTCGCGGTCCATCGCGAGGGTGGGGTTCTCGCCGATGCGGTGGAAGGGAGCGAGGAAGATCCCGAACTTCATGCCTTTGTGCGCCATGCCGTCTCCTTGAGGTCGCGTCCCTGCATCTTATACTGTGGACGCCATGCGCGATCTGACCTTCACGCCGGCCGTGGAGCTCGTGAAGCTGTACCGCACGCGTAAGGCCTCGCCGCTCGAGGTGATGGACACGCTCCTCAAGCGCATCGACACCGTCAACCCGCGGGTGAACGCCATCGTGACGCTCGCGCGCGAGGCCGCCCTGTGGTCGGCCCGCCGCGCCACGCGGGCGCTGAAGAAGGGCGCCCCGCTGCCGCCGCTGTTCGGCGTGCCGGTCGGCATCAAGGACGTCACGCAGACGAAGGACATCCGCACCACGTACGGCTCGAAGCTCTACGAGCACCACGTGCCGGAGGAGGACGCGCTGGTCGTCCAGCGGCTGCGCGCGGCGGGCGCGATCGTGATCGGCAAGACCAACACGCCGGAGTTCGCCTACGGGCCGAACACGACCAACGCGGTCTTCGGCGCCACGCGCAATCCGTGGAACCTCGACCGGACATCCGGCGGCTCGAGCGGAGGCTCGGCGGCGGCGCTCGCCACGGGCATGGTCCCGATCGCCGAGGGCACCGACCTCGGCGGCTCGCTGCGCGGGCCGGCGTCCTACTGCGGCGTCATCGGCTTCCGCACGTCGCCGGGGCTGATCCCGCGGGTTCCCTCCGTGCTCGCGTGGGACACGTACTCCGTCGAGGGGCCGATGGCGCGCACGATCGCGGACACGGCGCTCATGCTCTCGGTCATGGCGGGCCCCGACGACCGCTCGCCGATCTCCTACGACGTCGACACGCGCGAGCTCCTCAGCGCGGTGAAGGCGCCCTCCGTGAAGGGCTGGCGCATCGCGTGGACGACGGACCTCGGCGGGGTGGTGGAGATCGACGACGACGTGCGCGCGGTGTTCGAGAAGTCGATCGGGGTGTTCCGCTCCCTGGGCGCGCGCGTGGAGGCCGCGAGCCCGGACCTGAGCGACGTGCCGGAGATCGTGCGGCTCACGCGCGGGCTGTTGATGGTCGCGCGCCACGGCGACAAGCTGCCGCAGCATCGCGACATCCTGCAGCCGGGCCTGGTCGAGAACACCGAGCACGGGCTGACGTTCTCCGCGCGGGACGTGGCGCGCGGCGAGCTGCTCCGCACGCAGCAGTGGGAGCGCATGCGCGCGTTTCTCGAGACGCGCGACGTGCTCGTCACGCCGACCGCGGCCACGCCGCCATTCCCGCTCGACCAGCCGCACCCGATGATGGTGAACGGCCAGCCGATCGGGAAGGGGATGCAGCGCTCGTTCCTGACCTACGCGGTCTCCGTGCTGGGCCTCCCCGCCATCTCGATCCCGTGCGGCTTCACGCCGGACGGGCTGCCCGTCGGCCTGCAGATCATCGGCAAGCGACGCGGCGAGGCGGCGGTGCTCCGGGCGGCGGCGGCGTTCGAGGCCGCGCAGCCGTGGGCGCTGCACCGCCCGCCGGTGGTCACTTCGTCATGAGCTTCGTGTAGCCGTCGAGGATCGGCAGGACCTTGTCCGCGCCGTCGGACGGCAGGCCGAGCACCACGCGATCGCAGCCCGCGGCTTCGAGCCCGTCGAGCACCGCACGGTCGGGCTTCGGCATGAACGCGGTCACGGGAATGTGGCCGCGCCCCTTCTCCTTCGCGCGGCGCTGAAGCTCGGCGATCTTCTCCGCCCCGTTCTGCATGCGCGCGGCGATGGGCATCCACCCGTCGCAGAACTCCAGCACGCGGTCGATGGTGGTCGGGCCGTCGCCGCCCATGAGGATCGGCGGGTGCGGCTTCTGCACGGGCTTGGGATACGCCCAGCTCTTCTCGAAGTTCACGAACTCGCCGTGGAACTCCGCCTCTTCCTTCGTCCACAGCTCCTTCATGGCGAGGACGCGCTCGCGCAGCACGCGCCAGCGCGCCTTGAACGGCGTGCCGTGGTGCTCCATCTCCTCCGCGTTCCACCCGCCGCCGATGCCGAAGAGGAAGCGGCCCTTCGAGAGGAAGTCGAGGCTGGCGACCTCCTTCGCGGTGGTGATCGGATCGCGCTCGATCACGAGACAGATGCCGGTGCCGAGCTTCAGCGTCGTGGTGACCGCGGCGGCCATCGCGAGCGCGACGAACGGGTCGTGGCTGTGCCAGTACTCCTTGGGCAGCGCGCCGCCGCCGGGCCACGGGCTCTTGCGGCTCGCCGGAATGTGGGTGTGCTCGGGCACCCAGAGCGATTCGAAGCCGCGCTGCTCGGCGGCTTTGGCGAGATCGTCGGGGCGGATCGCGTAGTCGGTCGGGAACATCACGACGCCGTAGTGCATGAGGGAATCCTCCGGCTGTGATTATATGGGGCATGGCCTCGACGAACTTCGCCGCGCACTGGTCGCTCGATCCCTCCGTCATCTTCCTCAACCACGGCTCGTTCGGCGCGTGCCCGACCGAGGTGCTGCGTCACCAGTCGGCGCTGCGCGCGGAGCTCGAAGCGGCGCCCGTGAAGTTCCTCGGCCGCGAGCTCGACGACCGGCTCGACGCCGCGCGCGCCGCGATCGCGCCGTTCCTCGGCGCCGACCCGGCGGACTTCGCGTTCGCGACCAACGCGACCGGCGGTGTGAACGCGGTGCTCCGGTCGCTCCGCTTCGAGCCGGGCGACGAGCTGCTCACGACCGACCACGCCTACGGCGGCTGCCGCAACACGCTGGACTTCGTGGCCGCGCGCGCGGGCGCGGGGGTGGTGGTGGCGCCGATCCCGTTCCCGCTCGCGTCGCCCGACGAAGTGGTCGAGTCAGTCATGGCGAGGGTGACGCCGAAGACCCGGCTTGCCCTGCTGGATCACGTCACGAGCCCGACGGCGTTGATCCTGCCCATCGAGCGCATCGTTGCGGCGCTCAATGCGCGTGGCGTCGAGACCCTGATCGACGGGGCGCATGCGCCGGGCATGGTGCCGCTGAACCTTGCGACGCTCGGCGCCACGTACTACAGCGGCAACTTCCACAAGTGGGTCTGCGCGCCCAAGGGCACGGCGTTCCTGTGGGTCCGCGGCGATCGCCATGCGGACGTGCATCCGCTGACCATCAGCCACGGCCTCACGGCGAAGCGGCCGGGCCGCGCACGGTTCCGCCTGGAGTTCGACTGGCCGGGCACGACCGATCCGACCGGCTGGCTCTCCGTGCCACGCGCGCTCGAGGTGGTGGGCGGGCTGCTTCCGGGCGGGTGGCCGGCGGTCATGGCGCGCAACCGCGCGCTCGCGCTCGAGGCCCGGCGCCTGCTGTGCGCGGCGGTCGGCACGGCGCCGCCATGCCCCGAGGCGATGATCGGCTCGATCGCGAGCGTCGTGCTGCCCGACGGCCCCGTGTCGGACGCCTACTGGCGCTATCCCGAGCCGCTCAAGACCCGGCTCTTCGACGAATGGGGCATCGAGGTGCCGGTCATGAGCTGGCCGTCGGCGCCGTGCCGCCAGGTGCGGATCTCGGCGCAGCTCTACAACGAGCCCGCGCACTATGCGCGGCTCGCCGAGGCGTTGACCAAGGAGCTCGCCGCCGAGCGCGCCGCCCGCTGACGCCCCTCAGCTCGTGGGGGCGGGCGCCGCCCGTGCCTCCGCGAGGCGGCGCGCGGCGATCGCGCGCTCGTCGTCGGTGAAGAGCGGGCCGTAGGCGGGATCCAGCACGAGGGTTTCCATGGCGAGGTCGAGCCGGTCGAGGCTCGCGAGCTTCGCGAGCCCCTTCGAGATGCCCTCGCGCTCGAGCGCGCGCCGCGCGGCGCCCACCCCGCCGTACTGCTTCACCGACTTCAGGAAGTACCCGGCCCAGTAGCCGGTCTCGCGCCCGACCGTGCGATAGACCTTCTCGACCATGTCCTGCTCGAACCGCGCTGCGAGGTCTGTCATGGCTGACTCCTTTCGCCATGTCAGACGCGGGCGCGCGCGCGATCCACGACGTATCGAAACGCGGACAGGGGATTGGGGCACAATGCAGGGCATTCGACTCCGGGAGGACACCGATGCCCCTCGATCCGCAGGCCCGCGCGATGATCGACAAGACGCTCGCCCTGAACCTGCCGCCCGCCAGCCAGATGGGCGTGGCCGCGCTCCGCGCGAACGCCCGCGAGCGCAGCGCCGCGCTGCCGCGGGAGGACGTCGCGTCCGTGCGCGATCACCGCATCGCCGTGGCGGGCGGCGAGCTCCTCGTGCGGGTCTTCACGCCGCGCGCCGTCGCGCCGCGGCCCGCGCTCGTCTACTTCCACGGCGGCGGCTGGGTGACCGGCGACGTCGACACGCACGAAGGCATCTGCCGCACGCTGGCGAACGCCGCCGGCTGCGTGGTCGCGAGCGTCGACTATCGCTGCGCGCCCGAGCACACGTTCCCGACCGCCGCGGAGGATGCGTACGCCGCGACGCGCTGGGTCGCCGAGCGGGCGTCCGAGCTCGGCGTGGACGCGGGCCGCGTCGCGGTGTGCGGCGACAGCGCCGGCGGAAACCTCGCGGCGGCGGTCGCGCTGATGGCGCGCGACCGGGGCGGGCCGCGCTTGAGCTTCCAGGTGCTCGTGTACCCGATCACCGATTGCGACTTCGAGACGCCGTCCTATCGCGAGAACGCCGAGGGGTATCTCCTCACGCGCGAGGGCATGCGCTGGTACTGGGACCAGTACGTGCCGAACGCGGCGGATCGCACGAACCCGTACGTGTCGCCGATGCGCGCGGCGAGCCTCGCCGGCCTGCCGCCCGCGCTGGTGATCACCGCGGAGTACGATCCGCTGCGCGACGAAGGGGAAGCGTACGCGCGCAAGCTCGGCGCGGCCGGCGTCCCGGTGGCGCACACGCGCTATCCCGGCATGATCCACGCCTTCTATCGCTTCACGAGCACCGTCGATGCCGCGCGCGCCGCCGTCGCCGAGACCGTCGCCGCGCTCGGGAAGGCCTGGGGGACGCACGCATGAGCACGTACAAGTGCCTGCTCTACGACGCGAAGGACGGTATCGCCACGCTCACGCTGAATCGCCCCGAGCGTCTGAACGCGCTCGGCGACACCCTGCGTGACGACCTGCAGGACGCGATCACCCGCGCCGCGGACGACGCGGACGTCCGCGTGCTGATCGTCACCGGCGCCGGCAAGGGCTTCTGCTCCGGCGGCGACGTGAAGGCGATGAGCGAGCGCAAGGAGAGCGGCGGCGCGCGCCCGCTCATGGAGAAGGTCGCGCCCGGCCGCGACAAGACCGTGCAGGCGCTGCGCGACATTCCGAAGCCGGTCATCGCGGCGGTGAACGGCGCGGCGGCGGGCGCGGGCATGAACCTGGCACTCGCGTGCGACATGCGGCTCGCCTCGAGCGCCGCGAAGTTCTCGCAGGCGTTCGTGCGCCGCGGCCTGCATCCCGACTGGGGCGGGACGTATTTCCTGCCGCGCATCGTGGGCGTGGCGAAGGCGTGCGAGCTGATCTTCACGGGCGCGGTGATCGACGCGGCGGAGGCGCTGCGGCTCGGTATCGTCAGCGCGGTGCACGCGCCGGAAGACCTGATGCCGGCCGCGCAGGCGCTCGCGCGCACGATGGCGGACGGCCCGCCGATCGCTATCCGCCTCGCCAAGCGCGCGATCTATCACAACCTCGACTGCGACCTGCGCCAGGCGCTCGAGTTCGAGACGTTCGCGCAGAACGTCTGCTTCGAGACGGAGGACGCCGCGGAAGGCATCCGGGCCTTCGTCGAGAAGCGCCCGCCGGCCTTCAAAGGCGTTTAGGCGGCGCGGGCGGAGCGCTTCGCGACTTCCTGCGCGGTCTCCAGCGCTTCGTCCGGCGTCGAGGCGCGCAGCGCGAGCGAGCTGAGCGTCACGATGCCGATCACCCGGTTGTCCGTGTCCACGACCGGCAGCCGGCCGACCTGACATTCGCCCATCACTTCCATCGCTTCTTCGATCGGCGAATCGGCCCGCGCACAGATGATGTCCCAGGTCGCGCACTCGCCGACGCGGGTCATCGACGGATCCGCGCCTTCGGCGATGCCGCGCACGACGAGGTCGCGGTCGGTGATGATGCCGCGCAGCCGGCCGTGCTCGACCACCGGGAGCGCGCCCACGTTGCCCTCGCGCATGAGCTGCACGGCTTCGAGCATCGTCGCCTCGGCGTCGATCGTGAGCACGCCCTCGACCATGACGTCGCGCACGGTGCGCGCGCTGCCGGCGCCGCCGCGGCGAAGGAAGAGGCCGGCCAGCAGGCCGGCGGTCGCGGCGGCCGCGAGGCCCGCGGGCAGCGCGTAGCCGTCGACCCGTCCTGAAAGCTGCGCAAGGTCCGGGACCTGTGACCGTGACGCGCGGCGAAAGAGTCTCATACCGGGACCTCCTTGTTCAGGCCAGTCCCCGGACTACTTCAAGAGATGTGCCGGTGAGGTGAGCTCCGGGGCGCCGCCGCGCGCCCCGGAGCGTCGGGCGAGCGTTACTGGAGCGGCGACCAGGAGGCCGGCATCGCGATCTTGGTCTCCTGGGTGAACAGATTGCCGCCGCCGGGGGGCGGCCAGATGCCCTTCTTGCGCGCCTCGTCCCGGACCTGCATCCGCTGGTTCAGGTCGTTGTACGCCCACACGTGCACGAAGCCGTTCGCGCGGCCGAACTCGATGCCGCCCGCGAAGACGACCGGCGACATCTTGGCGCGCTCCCCGATCGCGCCTTCCCACCGCTTCGCGGTGTCCGGCAGCGTCCCGGCCTTCAGCGTGTAGTAGCGCAGCTCGAAGAACGGCCCGATCTTCCCGGGGCTCGGCGCCGGGATGAAGTCGAACGCCGTCACGATCTCGGAGCTCATCGCCTGGATGAACTCGCCGATGTTCGGCGGCCAGCTCCCGGGCTTCGCCGCTTCGCCGCGCACGCGCGCGCGCTCCGCGAGGTCCTTGTAGCCCCAGATGTGGATGATCTCGTTCAGCGGCCCGATCTCCGTGTGGAGGAACGCGGTCAGGGGCGAGAACTTCTTGCGGTACTCGTACGCTTCCCCGAAGCGCTTCTCGACTTCGGCCAGGCTGCCCGGGGCGATCTGGTAGGTGCGGATCTCGTAGATCACGGGTCGACTCCTTTTCGGCGGGATGTGAGACGGCGCGCGGCGAGAGTGTACCATCGGGCCCGAGCGCGGGGAGGGACCCATGGCGGCGAACAAGGACGCGTTGATCGCGGGGCTCGACGAAGCGGTGCACGAGGTGCTCGGCTACTTCAGCGGGCCGGGCCGCACGTCGACGGCGAAGATCGACCAGTGGCAGGCGCGCGACGTGCTGCAGCACTTCATCTACTTCCACGACGCGACGGCGTGGGGCATCCAGTCGGTCGCGATCGGCGGGCCGCCGTGGCCGGTGCCCGGCGACTCGGACATCGTCAACGAGACGTGCCGGCGCCTGCACGCGCACGAGAGCTACGACGAGCTGCTGAGCCAGGTGCGGCTCGCGCACGGCCGGCTCATGCAGGCCGCGAAGAGCTCTCCTGACCTCGACAAGGCGTGCTTCACGCGCGCGAACGGCGAGGCGCTCACCGGCGCGCAGCGCCTCGAGCTGCTCGCGAAGCACTGGCGCGAGCACGTCGCGGAGCTGAAGAACGCGGAGGCGAAGTGACGGCGCTCACGCTGGGGCACGCGCTGGCCATCGTGGAAGCGGCGCTCAAGAAGGGCCGCGAGCTGAACCTGCAGCCGCTGGCCGTCGCGGTGCTGGACGCGGGCGGCCACATGAAAGCGTTCGTGCGCGAGGACGGCGCCGGCATCCTGCGGCCGCAGATCGCCGAGGGCAAAGCGTGGGGCGCACTCGGCATGGGGTTCGGCAGCCGCTCGTTCGCGAAGCGCATCGCGGAGCAGCCGGGCGCGCCGTCGTTCTTCGGCGCGCTCGCGTCGATGTCCGAAGGCCGCGTGGTGCCGGTGCCCGGCGGCGTGCTGATCCGCGACGCGAACAAGGACGTGATCGGCGCCGTCGGCATCACCGGCGACACCTCGGACAACGACGAGGCGTGCGCGCTGGCCGGCATCGCCGCCGCCGGCCTCACGGGGGACGCGGGTTAGCTCGCTGTAACGGCTAGATTCCGCTCGCGTCGATCAGGCCGGCGAGGTCGTTGACGTTGGCCCAGCCGCCGCGCCCGTAGACCACGCGGATCGGATGACCCGCCGCACGCACGCGGGCGAGCAGGTCGGCCAGGCTCGCGCGCTCCAGCGTGCCGTCGGCGCGCGCGGCGTCGATCGCCTCGCGCAGCCACGCGACACCGTCCGCACCCGCGTGCAGGAGCCCGATCCACACGCCGTGACTGTCGCGCGGCGCGACCGTCCCGATCGTCTTCAACGTGACGCTCTCGAACGTGAAGCGGCCGGTGTCCGGACGATCGGCGACGATCCGGTCGGGCTGGTCGGCGCCCGCCAGTGCGCTGTCGACCGCGATCGTGAGCCCCGCGCTCGAGTCCTCCAGCAGCGCCTGCACGAGCCGCCGCTTCACCACGATGTCGCCGAACGCGATCAGCGTGCCGGGCACCAGCTCGTCCGCCGCGAGGGCCAGCGAGTACGCCTCGCCGGTGCGGCTGAAGTCCGCGTTGTCGACGTAGCGCGCGCCCGCGACCTCGACGGCCTCCGCGTGATAGCCGCGCACCACCACCGCCGAGCGGCAGCCGAAGTGCGCGAAGTCGTCGAGCAGGCGCGCGAGGATCGGGCGGCCCTGCACCTTCAGCATGGCTTTCGGCACCGCCGCGTTCAGCCCGCCGAAGTCCGCGCCGGCGCCGGCCGCGAGCACGATGGCCGACAGCGACGCCGCCCGCGCCGGCAGATAGCGCTTCTCCGCCTGCTCGAGCTCTTCGTCGCCCTGCAGCCGGAACACCTCGTGCAGCGGCGCCACCGCGGGCTCCACGTTGAGCAGCGACTGCTCGGCGTGGAGCTGCGTCGCGGTCGCCTGCATCGCGCCGATCGAGGCGCGGAGCAGGTGATTGGCCCAGATGACCACGCTCACCCGGCGCGCGCGGAACTCCTCGGTCGGCGTGCGCCAGTACTTCGTGGGCACCAGCACCACCGGCGCGCGGGCGCCCCACTCCTCGAGGAACGCGAAGATCTCCGCGGGACTGGACTGGCGGCTGTGGATCAGGATCGCGTCCGCGCCGGCCGCGTGGTACGCCTCCGCGCGCTTGAGCGCCTCCGCGAGGCCCCAGCCCGCGATCAGCGCTTCGACGCGCGCGACCAGCACGAAGTCCGCGTCCTGCTGGCTGTCCTTGCCGGCTTTGATCTTGCCGCAGAACTCGTCCATGTCGGCGAGGGGCTGGACCTCCGCGCGCAGGAACGAGTTGGTCTTCGGAAAGATCTTGTCCTCGATCGTCACGCCGGCCACGCCGACCTGCTCGAGCTTGCGCACGAGCCGCCGCATGTTGTTGAAGTTGCCGTACCCGGTGTCGCCGTCGAGGAGGAGCGGCACCGACGTGTTCTCGGCCATGAACGCGACGTGGTCGGTGACCTGCGTCCACGACAGCTCGTTGTTGTCGCGCACGCCGAAGCTGCCGGAGATCGTGAGCCCGCTGCCCCAGATGCCGTCGAAGCCCGCCTCCTCGACGATGCGCGCGGAGAGACCGCTGTGCGCCTCCATGAGGAACGCGATCTCGGGGCGGGTGACGAGCTGGCGGAGCCGGGTGGTCTTGCGCATCAGCGTGTACGAACCTCCTGAAAGCTGTCGGCGAAGGCGTGCACGACCCCGCGCATGTCGTCGGGCGTGAGCGTGCCCATGTTGGAGACGCGGAACGCGTAGCTCTTCAGCGGGCCCTGGCCCGCGTAGATGACGTAGCCGCGGCGCTTCATCGCGTCGTGGAGCGCGTCGTAGGTGACGCCGTCGGGCAGCCGGAGCGTCGTGAGGATGTTCGAGCGGCCGCCCTCGGCCACCAGGATCTCGAGCCCGAGCTTCGCCATGCCCTCGCGCAGCACGCGGGCGTTCTCGGCGTAGCGCTCGATCCGGCGCTTCGGCGTCTCCGCATCCAGCTCGACGAGCGCCTGCTCCATCGCGTGGATCACCTGCACGGCCGGCGTGAACGGCGTGTTGTCCTGCTCCTGGCTCGCGTAGTGCCCGTGCAGGTCGAGGTAGACGCTGCGCGGCGCCGCCTGCGCCAGCGCCTCGACGGCCGCGCGGCGCGCCAGCACGAACGACACGCCGGGGATGCCCTGCAGACACTTGTTCGCGCTCGCGGTCACGAAGTCGATGCCGTCCTGCGCGACGTCGAGGCGCTCGCCGAACAGCGAGCTCATCGCGTCCACGATCACGCGCCGGCCGAGCCGATGCGCCACCCGCGCGACGTCGGCCACCGGGTTCAGCAGTCCCGTGGTCGTCTCGTGGTGCACGAGCGCCACGTGGCTGACGTCCGGGTGCTCGCGCAGCGCGCGCTCGACCGCCGCCGGATCGACCGGCGTGAAGATGTCGGACGTCACGGCGTGGGCGGGGATGCCGTGCGCCCTGGCGATCTTCAGCATGCGGTCGCCGTAGACGCCGTTGTCGACGACGAGCAGCGCCTTGTCGCGGGGCATCGCGGAGGCGATCGTCGCTTCCACGGCGGCGGTCCCCGAGCCCGCGAAGAGCACCGCGGTGAAGTCGGGCGCCGCGCCGGCGAGCGCGACGAGGCGCTCGCGGCAGCGGCGGATCATCTCGAAGCACTCGGGCTCGCGATGGCAGAGGTCGTCCATCACGAGCGCCTGCTTGACCGTGTCGGTCGTATTCGCCGGGCCGGGGTTGAGGAGGATCCACATGGTCGGCCCTCCGAGTCTAACCGACGGGAGCGGCCCCGCCCTAGTAGACGACCACGCTCCGCTTCACCTCGCCGGCGAGCATCAGGTCGAACGCCCGGTTCAGCTCCTCCAGCGGGACGCGGCGGCTGATCAGCTCGTCCAGCTTGTACTTGCCGCTCATGTAGAGGTCGAGCAGCATCGGCACGTCCGTGCGCTGATGCCCGCCGCCGAACGAGCTGCCCGTGAGGATGCGCTGCTGGAGGAACAGGCCGGGATCGATGGCGATCTTCGTGCCCGCCGGGGAGACGCCGACGATCACGCACGTGCCACCGCGGTGCGTGGCGTTGAGCGCCTGCTCGATCGTCTTCTGCGTCCCCACCACCTCGAACGCGTAGTCCACGCCGCCGGTGCCGCTCAGCGTGTGGACCTCGGCGACCGGATCGCCCTTGGAGGCGTCGACCACGTGCGTGGCGCCGAACTCCTCCGCCCACGCGAGCTTCTGCTTCATCACGTCGACCGCGATGATCTTGCCCGCGCCCATCAGCTTCGCCATCTGGATCGTGTTGAGGCCGACGCCGCCGCAGCCCCAGACGGCGACCGACGCGCCGGGCGTGATCTTCGCCCGGTTGAACACGGGGCCCGCCCCGGCGAGCACGCCGCAGCTCACGAGGCACGCCACGTCGAGCGGCGCGTCCTTGCGGATCGGGATCACGCTGGTCTCCGGCAGGACCGCGTGCGTGGCATACCCGGCCACGGTGAGGAAGTGGTGGAGGCCCTGGCCGTTCTTCGTGAGCCGCGGGGTGCCGTCGAGCATGAACCAGCGCGGCTTGTCGCGCAGCGCGCACATCGTCGGCTGGCCGCCGATGCAATAAGAGCACCGCCCGCACGAGGGGATGTAGCTCGAGCAGACGTGGTCGCCGACGCTCACGGTGGTGACGCCGGCGCCCAGCTTCTCGACGACACCGGAGGCTTCGTGCCCGAGCACGACGGGCAGGGGATGCGGATAGTCGCCGGTGATCACGTGCAGGTCGCTGTGGCAGACGCCGTTGGCCGCCCACTTGACCCGCACCTCGCCGGGCCCCGGCTCCATCAGCTCGACGTCCTCGACCACGACCGGCTTCTTCACCTCGTACAGCACCGCGGCTTTGGTGTTCATCTCAGCCTCCAGGCTTCGGGACGATCGCGCCCAGGCCCGCGTCGCGGCACGCGGCGTTGAACGCCGCCACGTCGCTCGCGAGGATCCGCTCGAGCTTCGCCAGCTCCATCTCGGTGCGGAGGGCCAGGTTGTCGGTGAGATCGCGTAGCGCCGCGGTTGGCGGCGCGTCCGAGTATTCGACCAGCGTCACGACGGTGGCGAGCCGCGTGTTGAGCCGCGACGGGAACATGCGCGGGTCGTCCGACTTCACGGTGATCAGCTCGGCTTCGACCGCGCTGAGCTTCGCCGCGAGCGCGCGCGCGGCGTCCTTGAGGGCGGGCGCGCGGCCCGCCCAGGTCTCGGCCTGCGTCCGCACGTCACGCAGGCGCAGCACGGCGTCGTGCGTACGCGTCAGCAGGTCGTGCGCCCGCTTCGCGAGCGCGTAGGCCTCGCGCAGCTCGGCGTCGCTGGCGGCCACGCGCGGATCCTTCGCCACCTCGAACGGCTGCGTCTGCGCGCGCCCGTTCACGGTCAGCCGGACCTGGTAGCGGCCGGGGGGGATGCGCGGCGCGCCCAGCATCTCGATCGTGCCGCCGCGGCCCTTGTTGTCGGGAAGCTTGGTGGCATCGCGCCCGCGCAGGTTCCACACGAAGCGATTGGCGCCGCGGTCCTTGGTGGGACGCGGCTCGTCCTCACCCGCGGGGGACGTGGTCTCGTCCGGTGAGGGCGTCTCTTCGCCGCCGCCTTCGGTCGGCGTCGGGCTCACCAGCGAGACCGCGGCCTTCGGCGCGCGGCGGCTCGTGAACGAGCGGAGCTCGTTGCCCTCGGCGTCGAGGAACGCGAGCGTGACGTCGCCGGCGGGCGCGTCCTTCAGCCAGTAGTGCACGATCACCCCGCTCGGCGGGTTCTCGCCCGCGTCGAGGAGCTTCTCGCGCTTCTCGCCCGTCGGCGTCTTCACCTCGCGATAGCCGTAGCCGACGGAGCCCGCGAGGCGATACGCGACCTCCCGGTTCGGCCCGGGCTTCGAGCCGTGGCCCTTGTACGCGCGCCACTTCACGGTGGGCCGCGGCGCGAAGAGCTTCGCGTCGCCCTCGAGCGCGCCGTTCGCCGCCTGGTGCAGGGGTGTGAGGTCGTCGAGGATCCAGAACGCGCGCCCGTGGGTCGCCACCACGAGGTCGGTGTCTTTCACGATCAGGTCGTGGATCGGCACCACCGGCAGGTTGCCGCGCAGGCGCTGCCACGAGCCGCCGTCGTCCAGCGAGACCCACACGCCGCTCTCGGTGCCGGCGTAGAGCAGGCCGCGGCGGTTGGGGTCTTCGCGGATCACGCGCGTGATCTCGCCGTCGGGCATGCCGTCGGTGATGCGCTTCCACGTGCGGCCGTAGTCCGCCGTCTTGTAGAGGTACGGGCGCGGATCGGCGTGCTTGTAGCGCGTGGCCGCGACGTACGCGGTGCCCGCGTCGTGCGGCGAGGGCTCGATCACGCTGATCAGCGCCCACTCGGGGAGATCGGGCGGGGTGACGAGCTGCCAGGTCTTCGCGCGATCGCGCGAGACGTGGACGAGGCCGTCGTCGGTGCCGGCCCACAGCGTGTCGCGCTCGTGCGGCGACTCCACGAGCGCGAAGATCGTGCAGTAGACCTCGGCGCCGGTGTTGTCGTTGGTGATCGGGCCGCCGGAGCGCACGAGCTTGGTCGGATCGTTGCGCGTGAGATCCGGGCTCACGAGCTCCCAGCGCGCGCCTTCGTCGGTCGAGCGGAAGATGCGGTTGCCCGCGCACCACAGCTCGTCCGGGCTCCACCGCGAGTAGAAGACCGGGAACGTCCACTGGAAGCGGAAGCGGTGCTCCGACGGCGGCGTGCCCATGCCGTACGCCTCGGGCCACACGCTGATGACGCGCTCCTGCCCGGTGCGGTGGTCGTAGTGGATCAGCCGGCCGTTGCCCGGGCCGGTGCCGATCGAGCCGCCGACCACGATGTTCGGATCGCCGGGCTTCACCGCGATGTAGCCGCTCTCGCCGCCCCCGGGCTGCACCCAGTCGCCCGCGGTGATCACGCCGCGGTGCGAGTGGCTCGGCACCCGCATCGCCCAGTTGTCCTGCTGGGAGCCGTAGATGAAGTAGGGTTGCTGGTCGTCCGCGCACACGTGATAGAACTGCGCGGTCGGCTGGTTGTAGATCGTCGAGAAGGACAGCCCGCCGTTGAAGCTCACGCACGCGCCGCCGTCGTTGCCCTCGATCATCCGCTTCGGGTCGTTCGGATCCATCCACAGGTCGTGGTTGTCCCCGTGCGGCGTCGACACCTCCACGAAGCTCCTGCCGCCGTCGGTCGACTTCCACAGCGAGTAATCGGCGACCCACACCGTGTCGGGGTCTTTCGGATCCGCGAAGACGTGCATGTAGTACCAGGGGCGCCCGCGGAGTCCGGGCTCCTCGCTCGCGCGCATCCATGTGGCGCCGGCGTCGTCGGAGCGGAAGAGCGCGCCGTCGTCGGCTTCGACCACCGCGTACACACGCCGCCCGTCGGCGGGGGACACGACGACGCCGATGCGGCCCAGCACGCCGCGCGGCAGGCCGGGATTGCGCGAGATGTCGGTCCACGTGTCGCCGCCGTCCGTCGACTTCCACAGTCCCGAGTCGGGGCCGCCGCTGGCCATGCCGGACGGCGAGCGACGCGCCTGCCACACGGCGGCGAACAGGACGCGCGGGTTGTGGGGATCGAGGGAGAGATCGACCGCGCCCGCGTTCTCGCTCTTGAAGAGCACGTGCTGCCAGGAGCGGCCGCCGTCCTTCGTGCGGAAGACGCCGCGCTCCTTGCTCGGGCCCCACGCGTGCCCGAGCGCCGCCACGTACACGACGTCGGGATCGCGCGGGTGCACGCGCACGCGGCCGATGTGGCGCGTGTCGCGCAGGCCCACGTTGCTCCAGGTGACGCCCCCGTCGGTGGAGCGATAGACGCCGTCGCCGTGCGAGACGTTGCCGCGGATACACGCCTCGCCGGTGCCCACGTACACGACGTTGCCGTCGGAGGGCGCGACGTCGATCGCGCCGACCGCCGCCGTCTCGAAGAAGCCGTCGGAGACGTTCTCCCAGTACGTGCCGCCGTCCGTCGTCTTCCACACACCGCCGGCGCAGGCGCCGAAGTAGAAGGTCATCAGGTCCGTCGGGTGGCCGGTGACGGCGACGGTGCGCCCGCCGCGGAACGGGCCGACGCAGCGCCAGGTCAGGGATGCGAACAGTCCGGGATCGACGGCCACGACGTGACTCCTCTACGGGCTGGATGACGGCGCTGCCATGCTGTCCGTGGCAGCGCCGGGTGTCAAGCGCGCGGGGTCACGCCTCGAGCTTCACCGCATCGAACGCCTTCGCGACGCTGGGCAGCGCGAGCATCACGTCGAGCCCATCCGTGTCGCGGATCTTGCTCGTGGTGATCCGCTCCGGGCCCGCCTCGAGCTCCACGAAGTTGCGGCCGATGGTGACGGTGGCCACGTGCTGCCCGTCGAGCGTGAACGTGAAGCCGTCGTCGCGGGGCGCGCCGGTCGCCTGCGGGAAGCGATTGCGCAGGAACTGCAGCACGCGCGTGGCGATCAGCTTGGTGTCGGCGTCCTTGATCGCCGCGACGACCTTCATCACCGCGGTGATGTCCGACGCGCGCGTTGCGTCGACGACGGCCGCGGGCGCTGTCGGCGGCGGTGCGGCGGGCGCTGCCGCGGTCGCCGACGCCGCCACCGGC
>Ga0194121_10000519_pt1 | contig 68148 bp, 49 predicted proteins | sample TA2MahCa50mmetaG_FD_148609 | JGI IMG/M metagenome (GOLD analysis project Ga0194121, IMG submission 148609) | Freshwater microbial communities from Lake Tanganyika, Tanzania - TA2015020 Mahale Deep Cast 50m | ecosystem: Environmental > Aquatic > Freshwater > Lake | place: Tanzania: Lake...
ACGACCGGATCGGGATTCGGTTCGGGATGGGGAAGCGGTTCCGGCGGCAGCGGTACGGGCACAATCGGCTCGGGCGGCACGAGCGGCGGTGGCACGAGCGGCGGTGGCACGAGCGGCGGTGGCACGGGCGGCGGTGGCTCGGGCGGCGTCAGGCCGGGGACGAACGGCCGTTCGTCGCTTGACCGATCGACCAACGCGCGTATGGCGGCGGCGGGCAACGGCACGGCATCGTCCGCGGAACCATCCTCCGACTGGCGGCCGGTCGGCACGACGGGTTCGCCAAAAACACCCTTCGTGTCGCCCGCGTCTTATGAACGCGAAGAATCTGTCGCCGAGCGATCTCCTTCGTCCTCGCGATCGAAGCTCATGGAACGGTTGCGGGGAATGCCCGCCAATGATGCTACCGGCAACGACACCGGCGTTCCTCGTTCCTTCCCTCGTGGGAGGAGTGCAAGTGACGGTCTGCCAGAGCCAGAGTCGGAACCGTCGCCGCCGGCTTCTCGATCGAACTCGAAACTTCGCTGGGGTCCGACCGGCAGCTAGAGCTTCGTCGCGCCGCGGATTCTTTTAGATCTTCAGCTCATTCTTGACCGCGGCAAAGGCGTCGAGTGCCCGTTGCAGGTCGTCGTGTGTATGGGCCGCGCTGACCTGGGTACGGATACGAGCCTTTCCCAGAGGCACGACAGGGAAACTGAATCCGATCACATAAACGCCATGGCCAAGCATCGCCTCGGCGAATCGAGACGCCAGGGCGGCGTCGCCGAGCATCACCGGCACGATCGGATGTACTCCGGGCAGAATTTGCAGCCCGATCCGCTCCAGCCCCTCGCGAAAAAAACGCGTGTTCTGTTCCAGCCGATCGCGTAGCGAGGTCGATTCCTGCAGCAACTCCAGCGCACGCAAAGTACCGCCCACGATGCTGGGCGCCAGCGTATTGGAAAACAGGTACGGGCGCGATCGTTGCCGCAGCAGTTCGACGATCTCGCGCCGACCACTCACATACCCGCCACTGGCACCTCCCAACGCTTTTCCCATCGTGCCGGTCAACACGTCGATCCGCTCCGTCACCCGATGGTACTCGGGTGTGCCCCGCCCCCGCTCACCGACGAAACCGACGGCATGCGAATCGTCGACCATCACCAGCGCCTGGTATTGTTCCGCCAGCCTGCAGATCTCCGGCAGTGGAGCGAGATATCCATCCATGGAAAAGACGCCATCGGTGGCAATCAGCCGGTAGCGCGCCTGTGCCGCTTCCCGCAGCTTCGATTCCAGATCGGCCATGTCACAATTGCGGTAACGGTACCGCTGCGCTTTGCAAAGGCGGATACCGTCGATGATGGAAGCGTGATTCAGCTCATCGCTGATCACGGCGTCGTCCTCGGAAAGCAGGGTTTCGAACAGTCCGCCGTTGGCATCAAAGCAAGAGGAGTAGAGAATCGAATCTTCGGTGCCCAGGAACTGGCTGAGCAGGTCCTCCAGTTGTTTGTGGGGCGACTGGGTACCGCAGATAAATCGCACGCTGGCCAGTCCATAGCCCCAGGCGTCGAGCGCCGCATGTGCGGCGCGTCGAATCTCCGAATGTTGGGCCAGCCCCAGGTAGTTGTTGGCGCAGAGATTGATCACCGGCTGTCCGTCGCGGACCCGGATCGTTGTGCCCTGAGGGGTCTGGATCACCCGTTCGTTCTTGTAGGTGCCCGCCGCACGGATCTGATCGAGTGTCTGACGCAGGTGTTCCTGGAATGCTGCAACAAACATGACGTGCTCCCAGCCCGCGTCGAATTAGAGATTGGGGATCGGGCGGGCGGGCGGCGGCTTTTGCAGCATCTTTTTCTGATCGTTGCTGGGCGGTGGAGCGTTATTGTTGTTATTGGCCGCTACGGCCGCTGGCGGCGGGGAAAGGTCGGTGAATTTCTCGGTCCAGCGCCAGCCGATCTGGTCGTTCAGTTCCCGCTGCGCGAGCATGGCCCACGGCGTGCCTGGGTGTTCCTTGACCACGCGCTGCAGGTACATCCGCGCGCGGTCGGCCATTTTTTCCAGTTTGCTGTCGACATTGCTGAAGTCGTCGGCCGGTGCGAGCAGCCAGGTATTGCTCTTTTCTTCCTTGAATTTGAGACCACGTTTGGCGGCGGCGAGCATCTGGTTGTAGCCTTCCGTTCGCGCCTTGACGGCCAAAACTCGGCCCATCGCCAGGTCAAAGCCGGCCTGCCAGCGCAGCGACGACTCCTTTTCCCGATCACCTTCGCCGAGCTTCAGGACGTTGTAGAGCTCGTCGATTCTCGGTTCGACCTTCGCCGCCTCTTTCTGGGCTTCGGTAAGCGCATTGGCAAAATCGGCCTCGTTCCGCTTGATGAATTCTGTCGTTGGCGAATCCATCTGGTTGACCGCCGACCGCCGCGCCGCTTCGACCAGCGCCATCCGGGCCTTATTCGCGGTTACTCGCGATTGATACTCTTTGGCCGAAACATAGTCGGGGCGGTATTTTCGCATCACTTCGGGGTCGAAGAAGTGCTTCAAGTGCGCGGAGTACTCCGAAGTTTCTCCGCGTGAAACCGCTCGATTCACGTTGCGATTGGGATGGACGGCGAAGTAGATGCCGCCCGTTTCGTAACAGAGTCGAGTCAGTCCATAGGGACCGAAACCGGAATCGATCGGAGCTTCCTCTTCCCGCTGGCCGGAAAACCGCAGGTTGATTTTCTCCGACAGCAGCGACTCAGGTCCCTGGACGACCTTGCCCCATTGAGGTGTCTGGTCGTATTTGGGATCGGGATCGACCCACTTGATCAGTGTTTCGCGCTGGCCGAACGGAGCCGGCACACCGATCACATAGACAGGCATTTCGTAACGGCGGCAGATTGCGACCGTCTTGTCCAAGCCGTCTTGGTCGGATCCCGCTTCGTCGGTAAACGCAATGATCATCACATTCCGTTCCGGTTCCCGCGTCGCTTCGTCAGGAATCCGCAATCGCCGATACCACTCGGCGGTCGAGTAAACGGCGCTGAAAACTCGCTCCATGCCGGTGCCGTCGTCCTGGATGCCGTCGATCGCTTTCTTGATTTCCACCAGATTGTCGGTGGGCTGTTTTGTCAACAATTGCAGTTTGTCGCCGAAGGCGACGATCGACGTCAGCAAAGGCTTGTCATCGTGCCGTGAAAAGGCCGGATTGGACGCCGCTTCCAGCACGCCTAGTTCGCGATAGACCCGTTCAAACCGTTCCACGATCTGCAGCCGCTGTGGGCGCAGGCTGGCCGTGGAATCGAACAGCCAGACGACCAGTGTCTTGCGCTGTTCGAGCGAATTTAGAATTTCCTGCGTCAGCCGATCAATCGCGCCGTCCGCCCCTGTTTCTCCTCCGCTGATCGCCCCGCGGACCACGCGCATCTCATCGAAATTCCGCCCGATCGATTGTTCCAGCACATTGTTGATCGTAATGGTCGGACTCTGGTCGGTAGGTGTCAGCTCGCTGGGACTGGAGATTTCTGACTGCAGTTCGGAAACCAGAGGCGCGAGCGACTGCGCCACGTCGTCTCCATTGGCGCTGTTCGATCCCACATCATCCGCCGGCAATTCACTCCATACCGGCGTCGTCGGCAACTCGATGTCTTTCAGTTCGTCTTCGGTCTCGACCGGAACGGATACCAACAAATTGGGCTTCTCGTCACGCCGTGGATTATGCAGCAGCGCCAGCACCAGGAACAAAGACAGGTGGACGACAAAACTCAGAAAGAACGCGGGGGAGTCGCCATCCAAGGGCGTTTCATCCTCGCCAGTCTGTCGCTGCCACCAGGTTCGCAAAGACTGAATCACTGGGAAACTCCCTGGACCAGATAACTCTCAAGACACCGGTAACTCCAAGACACCGGCGACCGCTACCGGTCGCGGCGACTTGCTATTTTCGCCCGAATCGGCGTATTCCGCAAGCAAATCCGCCGCTTGTCCCAACGGAACCCAAAATGGACCCGACTTCCCGACGGTAACCGCGGAAAAAATGGCCTCCACCCATGATGCTAAAACGCACAGCGCGACCGGAAGTACTCAGGCCGTCGCCCGGGTGGTATCTATTGCTTTTTCGTCCGGTCCTGCCAGCGCATCAGGTCTCGCTTGTTCACCAGTCGTAACTGTAGAAACTGCATGATCTTATTGCCGACATCCAGCCCGTTGTTGGGGTCGAGTAGTCTCGGGCCGGGGACTGCGGCGTCCAGACTGACCAGGAACAGGTCCTGCTGCCGGATCAGATCCTGTTCCTCTTTCGGCAGCGGGGCGTGTTTGACCTTGAGTTGGTCGTACAGTTTCTGGGCGTCGGCGTCGTTACTTCCTCGAATGATCATCGTCGAAAGTTGCGAAGCCACGAACGGATGGTCGGGCTTAAGAGTCATTCCCTTGTAAGAGATCTTCGGTGAAATCATTACCAGACCCTTGACGTCCTGTCCCTGCTTGCCGCGTCCCGGCAGTGGCTCGTAGCTCCAATCGTAATTCGTGTACCGCCAGGCGGTCATCGATCCCATCTCCCCCACGCCGATAATGCAGAGCTGTTCGATATTGAGTTCGCCCTCATTGTTCTTTCGCATCAGGAAACGTTTCACCGTGTCGATATCGGTGGTCATGTTCTGGAAATGGACGGGCTTCAACTTGTCGTATTTGATCGTCGAGGTGCGCGCCGCGTTGGCATACAAGACCGAATCGCCGTGGCCACGCATATCGGGGACCGCTACCGCGAACCCACACTCTCCCAAAACCAGATGCTGGAGACTTAGTGCCAGATCGTGGACTTGCGCGCGCCGTCCACCGTATTCGTGGATGATAATAATCGGGATCGTGTGCTTCTTGTGGACCCCCGGATAGAATGTGAACTTCAAGTCGACGCCGTCGTCGGTGGTCTCGGTCTGATCGACGGGATCGGGAATCTGCTCCTCTTGCGCCATGGCGAGATTGACGCATACCCCGATGCCGACACCGCAGCTGATCAACCACAAAATCGCGTGCCGACGCATGAACATGCTGAAACCCTCCCAAACCGTGCGGCGCTTCCCTGATCCTCCACCCACCAATGTATCGTAGACGTCCCCATAGGCCCCGTCAATTCTCAGGTGACGATCAGGTTCTTCGAGCAGGCGCAGCCTTGGACCGTCCGGGCGTCCAAGAAGTTGTTCGTACGGGGTTCATGGGAGTCTTGCCGCGTCATTTTTTGTTCTTTCGGCGGCAAACGACCGGCGTTCGAGTTCCGGGATCGCCGCCGTGCGATCGTCCGTCGAGGCGGGATCGCCCGACGCAAGACGCGGCGAAAAACCCGGCGAAGAGTCGGGCGGGCAGTTCGATTCGTCGTCGGAATCGCCAACGATCAGCAGTTGCAGGTCACGCTTAAGCCGGCCCGCGGATGGCGGCGATTTCACGGGCGAACCGCCATCGTTACGATGAAAGCCGGATGCGATCAACCAACCAACCGACACAACCAGTAAACCTAACCCGATCCGCTTTCCCGAACTCGGATTCCGGCTCCTCATCGGATCCTCCTGATCGGACCCGTCAAAGGGGCCGACCAGTGGATTGTCGGTGCCTAGCGATCGCCGACCGCAGCCTTTTTCGCAATTTGTTCACGATTCCCCGATCCGGCCGGGGCATTTTTTTCGCCCAGGTAGATCAACAACGGTGCGGCGATGAATATCGAACTGTAGGTACCGACGATCACCCCAACGACCAGCGAAAACGCAAACCCGTGAATACTCTGCCCACCCGTGAAATAGAGTATCACCACCACGAGAAATGTCGTGAGCGAAGTCAACGTGGTTCGGCTGAGCGTAAGATTGATTCCGTCGTTCACCATCTGCGGGGTGAGTTTCTGACTCTTCCCCTTCTCCTCCCTTAACCGGTCAAATACCACAATCGTGTCATTAATCGAATAACCGACCAGAGTCAGAAATGCGGCAATGATTACCAGGTTGATCTTGAATTCCTCGACGAGCAAAAACGACAGCGGATCGGCGACCCAGTAACTGACCGCCAGCGCGCTGAGCATGATACTGACATCGTGTACCAAGGCCAGCACGGCGGCAAATCCCCAGACGACGCTGTGAAAGCGGAACCAGACATAAAGCGTGATCCCGACCAGGCTGGTCAGCATCGCCAGGATCGCGCGGGACTTGGTGTCGCCGGCAACGGCGCTGCCGATCTCGGACGACGAAATAAACACGGAGGTTTTCTCGAGGTCGTTGCGCACCTCGGACAGGATCTGTTCCACATCCTCAAGCGACGTGCTGATCCGGACCTTCCACTCCGTGTCGGTGGCATTCGGCTTGGTCGTTTCGACCTTGGGGATCAATTGGATCTCCGGCCGCGACACGTTTTGCCGGGCAAGAACGTCTTCGATCCGCCCCAGCAACGTCACGGCATTGATGGCCTGTTCAAATTTCAAGGTCGATTCGGCCATCCGTTTAACGCGAACCGGTTCCTGCGCGGGTGGTTGGGCCGCTTTTTCCTCGGCAGGAGTTTGCTCACCCGGTGCCGCCTTCTCAGGTGCCGTCTTATCTGGCGCCGCCTGTTCTGGCGCCGCCTGTTCTGGTGCTGGATCACTTGCCGATTTTGCGGGTGTCTCCGTCGTGGGCGGTTGGTCCTGAGCGGCTGGTGCCGGGTCGTCGTCGGTCGACGGGCCGCAGCCCGACGTCTTTTCCGGCGACTCGGCCGAGTCGCCGCTGCGCTCCGGCTTGGTTGCGCCTGTTGAAGCAGGGTCTGTTGAAGCAGGGTCTGTTGAAGCAGGGTCTGTTGAAGCAGGGTCTGTTGAAGCAGGGTCTGTTGAAGCAGGGTCTGTTGAAGCAGGGTCTGTTGAAGCAGGGTCTGTTGAAGCCGGGTCTGTTGAAGCAGGGTCTGTTGAAGCAGGGTCTGTTGAAGCAGGGTCTGTTGAAGCAGGGTCTGTTGAAGCAGGGTCTGTTGAAGCAGGGTCTGTTGAAGCAGGGTCTGTTGAAGCAGGCCTTTCTCCGCCGAGCTTCAATTCAATCTCGACCGGCGGAGCATAGGTCATCGCGTACGTTTGGATCAGGGAATGGCCTTGGTCGTCGACGAGCACTTTCGCAAGCACCGACTCGAGTTCCGCTTTCTTGCGAATCGACGTGTCGATCTTGAAAACGCGGTCATTCAGCGACAGATCCTGGGCGACCTGCACTTTGGTCAGCGTGTAGTCGATTCCCTCGTTGTCGAACGCCGCATCGAGCTTCTTCCGCAGGAACGACGCGTTTTGAGCCGTGCGCATGATCGGCTGCACGGTAGTGCCTCCGTTGAAGTCGATGTCGAGCATCCCGCGGCCGCGATACGCCGTGGCGGCGAAACCGACGACAATCAGCACGATCGAAACTGTCATGCAGGGTTTCGCGATCGCCATGAAATCGATATGGGTGCGGCCGAAGAATCTGGCCATTTTCAGCGTCGTCAACCATCGTTGACGCTCGCAGATTTCTAAGATCACGCGGGCACAGAAAACCGCGGTAAACATGCTGAACAGGATACCGAGCGTCAAGGTGACGGCGAAGCCGCGCACGGTGTCGGTACCGATGACATAAAGTGTGAGCGAGGTGATCAGCGTCGTCATATTCGAGTCGACAATCGTCGCGAAGGCGCGGTCAAATCCGTTGCGGATCACCAGTCTCAGGCTCGACCCTTTGCTCAGTTCCTCCCGCATGCGTTCCGAAATCAAGACGTTTGCATCGACGGCCATGCCTACGGTCAGTACCAGTCCGGCCAGTCCGGGCAAGGTAAAGGGCGCTTTGATCAGAATCATCACGGCAACGATCAGGCCGAGATTCAACAGCACCGCGAAGTTGGCGACCAGTCCCGAGGCGCGGTAATAAAACGCCATGAACAGCATCACGGCGATCAGCGACGCGGCGATCGAAATTTGCCCTTTGAGAATCATATCCTTGCCCAGCAGCGGGTCGATCAGGTTTTGGCTGACCGGCTCCTTGTTCAATACCGCAGGCAGTCGCCCCGCCCGAAGGATGGAGACGAGGAAATCGACTTCTTCGCCGCTGAAATTGCCGGTGATCCGCCCACGATCGGAGATCCGCGATTGAATCTTCGCCGCCGAAAGCAGCGTGTTATCGAGCACGATTCCCATTTCCTTGCCGACGTTGTTGCCGGTGAACAGATCCATGCGGCGCGCCGAGTTGTTCTTGAGATTGAATTCGACCTCGTTGCCGCCTCGCTCGTCCGTCCCGCGCGCCACCGACCCCAGGTCGGCGCCCGTTACGTTCTGGGAATCGGAGGTATCCATCAGGATCTGAATTTCAGCGATTCCTTCGCGTTTCATATACGCTTCGAGATCGCGTCCGGGCACGCGTTCCGGTTCCACGATCTCCCCACTCGTTGCACTGCGGATCGTGTAGTCGAGTGCGCGGCCGATGCGCAGACTTTTTTCGTCGGAATCATCGCGGCCGATGGTCACCCAACGGCCGAGTACGCGCTTCCCGTCGGTATCTTGAATCAGCGTCGACTTGCGCACGTTTGGATCGGGATCACGCGATTGGGCCTGCGCCGAGGCGATCAGAGTCGGGTGGTCCTGCTTGGTCGCGACGATACGGAATTCGAGGTTTCCGGCCTGCTTGATCTGCTTTTTGATCTCCTCGACTTCCAGAGGATCGACTTCGGGAATGACGATTTCGACTTGCCGTTCGCCAAATTTGCGGATCACGATTTCCTTGGTGCCCGCCGGATTGAGCCGGTTCTTCAAAGCTTCGATCAGCGCGTCCATGTTGATCCCACCGGCGTCGTCTCCGCCGGTCGCGCGGCTCTGCTCCAGGTCGACCTCGAAGACCAGAATCACACCGCCCGCAAGGTCGGTGCCCCATTTTGGCGGCCAACCCGCGCCCAGGTAATCCGGCTTCGGCACGATGATCACGATCGACCCGATCAGTGCCATCAGGACCAGGCCGATCCGCCAGCCGTGATCCGGCATACGCAGACTCTTCGCCAGCCAGCCACCGAGCAGAAATGGTACCACCAGCACCAGCAGTGCCAGTCCGGTGATCATCAGTGCGATCAGCCAGTTGGGTGGTAACGAGGAACTCGTCTGGGAGAACAATGCGTGCATCACTGAATTCCTTTATCGAACGCCGGAAACCCTGCCTTGGGGACTTCGTGAAATCGGCCTCGGATCTTGACTTGCCTGTCCGAAATCAAAACGGTACGACGGACATCTTGTCCGTCGGTACTTTCCTGACGGACAGGATGTCCGTCCTACCTAACTGTCCGACTTTTCTTTCTTGGGGGTCTCTTTTTTCTGCGGATCACTTTCGGTGAGCACCCGTGCGATGGCCGATCGCAACACCGTGACCCGCGTGTTGTTGTTTTCATCGATACGCAGCGCGACCATCTCGTCGCCTTTTTGGGCATTGACCACCGTCCCGACCAGCCCACCGACGGTCACAACCCGGTCGTTCTTGGCGAGTCCGTCGAGCATTTTCGCTTGTTCGGCTTTGCGGCGACGCTCGGACGGGAGCATCACCATCATGAATAGCAGCATGATGGCGAAAATGGGAAACATCGGGCTGGTGAGCAGCGCCATGAGGCCGCCTGGCGCTTCCTCCGCGGCGAAGATCAACGAATCGAAAAAGCGGATTGGCAACTCATTCACCATGCGATCGCGGCCCCCGTTGCTTTCGCGGTCGGCGGGCGGCCCGACAAACGATTTTCACTGCCGTCCCCGTTTCTGCTGGTCATTTCCGCCGAAAGCGGTTCTCATCATAAGTCTTGGTCCCGTAACGGGCAAGGGCAGGTGACGGCGGTGCAAGCGTCGCAGTTTTTCCGCCAACAGATCGCCATTGAAGGGTACCGGGCGCGCGTCCTCATTCTTCGCGCCAGCGACGGCGGCACGCCGCCAGCATGTCGGAGAAACGGCCCGACTCAATCGCCTGCCTGGCGTCCGACATCAGCCGCTGATAAAAGGTCAGGTTATGCGCCGACAGCAGCATCGGTCCAAGCATCTCCCCCGCCATGAACAGGTGCCGCAGATAACCTCGACTGTGCCGGCAGGCTGGGCACGGACAATCCGGGTCGAGCGGTCGCGGGTCGCGCTGGTGGATCGCGTTACGCAGCCGGACCGTGCCGTTCCAGGTGAACGCCAGAGCATTGCGACCGTTCCTTGTCGGCATCACGCAGTCGAACAGATCGACCCCGCGAGAAACCGCCTCCAGCAAGTCGATCGGCCGCCCCACGCCCATCAAATAGCGGGGCCGATCTTCGGGCAATACCGGGCAGACCTGATCCAGCACGGCGTACATTTCGTGGGGCGCTTCTCCAACGCTCAGCCCGCCGATCGCATATCCCGGAAAGTCGAGACTCCGCAGCCGATCGGCACACCATAATCGGGCTTCGATGTCGAGGCCACCCTGCACAATGGCGAATTGGGCCTGATCGGCGCGCGTCCCCGCAGCGTAGCAACGCTCCGCCCATCGCACCGTACGCTCGCAAGAATCCAGAATCGCCGCTTTTTCGGCCGGCAAGCCGACGACATGGTCGAGCACCATCGCCACATCGCTGCCCAGATTCTCCTGGATTTCGATCGCCCGTTCGGGGGTAAGCTGCAGCAGCCGACCGTCGACATGGGACCGAAACGTTGCCCCCTCGTCGCTGATGCGGGTCTGTTGCGCCAGGCTGAAGATCTGGAATCCGCCGCTGTCGGTCAGAATCGGGCCCGGCCATCCCGAGAACGCATGCAGCCCCCCGAGATCGCGAACGACATCGTCCCCCGGTCGAACGGCAAGGTGGTACGTATTGCCGAGGATCATCGTCGCGCCGGTTTCGCGCAGCATGGCGACGGTTAACCCCTTCACTGCCCCCTGCGTTCCGACAGGCATGAACGCCGGAGTCGCTACGTCGCCATGGGGCGTGGAAAAACAGCCGCGCCGCGCCGCGCATCCCGGGTCGCGGTGGGTCCGTTGATACCGAAACAGCTCGCGATCAGTCGCCACGCAATTTCAGACCCATCAGGGTCAGTTTTTCGCGGACTTCGTTCAGGCTCGTGACGCCGAAATTCTTGCATTCCAGCAGATCATCGCCCGTTTTGCGGATCAACTCCCCAATGGTTGCCAGACCGAGCCTGGCCATGCACTTGCGGGCTCGCACCGACAGATTCAACTCGGCCAGAGGACGATCGAGCAGAGCCTGGGCATCGGGTGGCATCGCCGATACATCGACCGGCTCCGGCTCGAATTTCTCGTGGGCGAATTGCCCCAGAGTGAGCCCTTTGGAAGCCAGCATCTCGCGGATTTCGACCAGCGACGTTTCGCCAAAGTTCTTGCTTGCCAGCAGTTCCTGCTCCGAAGTGCGCGTGAGATCTCCCAAGGTGCGAACGCCCATTTTCTGCAGGCAGTTTCGGCTTCGCACCGAGAGCTCGAAGTCCGAGACGGGGACGTTCAGGATCTGGGCGAGGCGATCCGATTTGCGCTGAGCATCCTCGTCGAACATCATATCGCCCGAGGCGGAAGCATCCTTGAGATAGAGCCGCGCCTGCTTATGATCGGGATAGGTTTCCAGGATCCGCTGATAACAGGCCTGGGCGCGATCGTACTGCTGGCGATCCTCGTACAGTATTCCCAGGTTCAGCAGCACGCCGACGTGGGTGGGAAAAATCGACGCGGCCCGCTGGTAGAGTTGTACGGCCTCTTCGTCGTTGCCGCGGCGATCGTTCTCGACGGCCAGTCCGAAAAGCGCGCCGGCATGCCGCTCGTCCGCCGCAACGGCTCGTTCCAGCAGCGCGACTACCTCCGATGGGTTGTCGTGCGACATGGCGATCGTCGTCGCCCGCTGATAGAGGTATTCCGCGGTCTGCTCCACCGCGCCCGAAAGACTGTCGAGTTTGGCGAGCCCTTTGTCGGGTTGCTTCCCCAGTCGCAGCGCCTCCGCGATGGCCAGTGCACCGTCGTCGGAGTTGTAGCCGGCGACCATTGCCGCACTGTAGTTGTTAATCGCGTTGCTGTACTGGCCCAGCGCAACGCGCGCCTTGCCTTGATAGTAAAGGGCGACAGCGCCCCCGTCCGCACTGCCCAGAATCTCCGCGGCGCGGGAATATCGACCCATCAAATACAGGCAGACACCCAGCCTCACCGACGTCGCCGGGGTCCGTTCCTCCCGGCTGTCCAATTCCGCGACCGCATCGCGCAGAATCGCGAATTGCCCGTAGTCCTCGCTGATTGCGCGCACAATCGTGTCGATTTCACGGGGTCCAAAACTGTTGTTCGAAAGTACGATTTCCTTCAAGTCCACCGTCAGGCCCGTAGCCATAAAGCCATTCTCCAGCAGTTAACACAGAGACCCCGCCACCAAAGCCAGCGGCGGGAGTCGAACCCGCAACCCCCGCATTACGAATGCGGTGCTCTGCCGATTGAAGCTACGCTGGCCCGCGTGCGAAACCGAATAGGTTAGGCCACCGCCGCAAAGTCGTCAAGCCAACAACGTTACGATCACGCTCGTTCGCCGCTCGTTCCGCCGGCGCGGTACAACCCGGGGTAAGCTTCGAACGGTCCAACCGGGAACGATCAAACCGGCATCTCGCCGGCCGCGTAATGACGAGCAGCAGAAGTTAACGCTATATTTCCACAATGAACAACAAATCACCAGCCCCTGAATTCGGCGTTGCCGATCCACCGCCCGTCCCCAACGTTACCGCGGCGATCGGACCCTACCAGTGCGGCCCCGGCTCTCCGTTGCTGTTAATCGCCGGCCCTTGCGTCATCGAATCCGAAGAGTTGGCGCTGCGGATTGCGGGGCAACTCCGCGAAATCACATCCTCCCTGCCCGTGCAATGGGTCTTCAAGGCATCGTTCGACAAAGCGAACCGTACCAGCGGCGCCGCATTTCGAGGTTCCGGTCTGGAGCAGGGGCTGCGCGTCTTGCGACGCATTCACAGCGAATTTGGCGTGCCGGTAACGACCGATCTGCATGAATCGTGGCAGGCCGCTCCGGTCGCCGAAGTCTGCGATCTGTTGCAGATCCCGGCATTCCTCTGCCGCCAGACCGACCTGCTGGTTGCCGCCGCACAGACCGGCCGCGCCGTGCATGTGAAGAAGGGCCAGTTTGTGGCACCATGGGATATGGTACATGTCGTGGCGAAACTGAGATCCGCGGGCTGTACCAACGTTCTGGTCTGTGAACGAGGCACGTTCTTCGGGTATGGTCGGCTGGTGAACGACATGCGCGCTTTGGTTCAGCTCCGCGAATGCGCGGCCCCCGTCATTTTTGACGCCACACATAGCGTCCAGGAACCCGGTGGCCGTGGCGCATCGACGGGCGGACAACGGTCGATGGTCGAACCGCTGGCCCGGGCCGCGACCGCGATCGGCATCGATGGCCTTTTCTTCGAAACCCACCCCGATCCCGATCAGTCTCCCAGCGATGGGCCGAACATGATCCCGCTCCGCGAATTCCCTTCGCTGCTGCACCGCCTGCTGGCAATCCGCCAACTCGTAACTACATTTCCCTGACCCTGCCGGAATCCCATGAAACAACGTTCCGCATTTCGACTCGGCTGGATGCTGGTACTCGCCTGCCCCTGGATCGCCGCCTGCGACAATCCCGATCCGCAGACATTGCCCCGTCAGATCGCCGGCGTCGAACCGACGATCGACAACAATCACCTCTCGGAAGCGATCCGGCAGATAACGCATCTCGATGAATTCGACGAGAATTCCGTCGGGCCGGAGATCCTGTACCACCTCAACCAGTGGATCGAGGGCCGCCCTGCCTCTGAGGAATGGAAGCGCGACCCTCTGGCCGATCGGCTGCCGATCGCCGTTCGCAACGCGTTCGCCCTGGACGCGCTCAACAGCACGCATTTCACGACCAGCGACTTGAAGTTCCTGCAGGAGGCGTATTGGCTGCGCGATCTGACCTCCTGGATCAGTACGCGCCCTGGGAATCCGGAATTGGAAAAATGGACGCAGGCTGTTGAGCCAACGTTGGGTGCCGAAGATCGAAGCCGATTGCTCAAGCTGGAGCGTTGCTTTGACTGGATTGTGCGCAATATTCAGATCGACGCACTCTTGCCCGCGGTCGTCGAACAGGCGTCGGCCGACGCTCCGATCGTGGTACCGTTGCCGGCGGAGAATGTGGGATCAGCCGCGCCCAGCAACAATGCCATCGCTGTCTCGGCCCAAGGCGTGCGCGGACCGGGTACCACGCTGGAGCCGTGGCAGGTCCTGCTTTACGGTCACGGCGATGCCTGGCAACGAGCCCGATTGCTGATCCTGATGGGAAGGCAACTCGGTATCGAAATCGTGATGCTGGCGACGGAGGACCCTCAATCGCAGGGTCGCGCCCAGCCCTGGCTTCCGGCGGCGTCGATCGCCGGCGAGCTCTACCTGTTCGACACCGCGCTCGGTTTGCCGCTGCCCACCGCGGATGGATCCGGCATTGCTACCCTGCGGCAGGTCATGGACGATCCAACGTTGTTGTCTCGGCTCGATATCGATGACAAGTTGAAATATCCTGTCGGTGCCCGGCAGCTCGGTCGCATTGTCGCGTACGTCGATGGTTCGCCGGCCGCATTGTCGTTGCGGATGCATCACCTGGAATCAAGTCTGCTCGGCGGCGACCGCGTCGCGCTCTCTACCAATCCGTCGTCGGTTACTCGTGAACTCAAGCAGCGCCACGGAGTGGCATCGATACAGCTCTGGAGCGTGCCGTGGGATGCCGTGTTGTTCCAGCAGGCGTTGCTCGCCGGAATTGGACCGGACGCCGAACAGATTCGTCTGGCGATGCTCGAACAGTCGATGTTCCAGACATTGCACCCGCTGGTCCAGGGCCGGCATCGCCAGTTGCGTGGAATGCTGGAAGGTGGAACTCTGGACGCGAAGGAACAGCGCGAAGGGGCACTGGAGCTGTACATCAAGGCGCGCATCCCACTGGCTTTCATTGAGAAGCTCGACAAAGATCCCGATGTCCAGCGCCTGCTGGGACTCGCGCGGGGACCATTCGAACGTCCCGAAGACTGGCGCAATCGATTGGAAGGCGCAAAGGTCGTTTCCCGTCGCTCGTTGAATTACGCCAGCTACTGGCTGGGACTGGCGCATTTCGATTTGGGAAATTATTCCGTCGCCGCAAATTGGCTGGATCAACTTACCCTGGCCGTAGAGCCGGACGGCCCGTGGGTCGCCTCTGCCCGCTTCAATCTGGCGCGGGCCCAGGAGGCGCTCGGTGAAATCGACGCCGCCCGGTCGCTCTACCTGACCGACGAATCGCCACAGCGTCACGGCTGCATCCTGCGGGCGCGCCGCCTGGCGCGCGGATCGCAAACCAACCCGCCCTGAAAAACCTCCCTGTGAGTCTCCATCATGTCGAAACGAATTCTGATGCTTGTAGGTGATTACGTCGAGGATTACGAGGCAATGGTGCCGTTCCAGATGCTGCTGATGGTCGGGCACCAGGTCGATGCGGTCTGCCCCGGAAAAAAGGCCGGGGATACCGTCGCGACGGCGATCCATGATTTTGAGGGAGAACAGACCTACAGCGAAAAGCGGGGCCACAATTTCCGCATTACCGCCGACTTCGATCGGATCAGCGGCGGCGACTACGACGCGCTGGTGTTGCCGGGCGGCCGAGCCCCGGAGTATCTGCGTCTGAACGCCGCCGTGCTCGACCTCGTCCGCCATTTTTGCGGCAGTGGCAAGCCTGTCGCGGCGATCTGCCACGGAGCGCAGCTGCTCACGGCAGCCGGTGTCGCCCGCGGACGCAGCTGCAGCGCTTACCCGGCCGTTCGACCGGAAATCGAAGCCTGCGGCGGGACCTACGTCGAAGCGAACGCGACCTATTCCAACGCGCACGTCGATGGCAATCTGGTAACCGCCCCCGCCTGGCCCGCGCATCCCGCCTGGATCCGCGAGTTCCTGCGTTTGCTCTAGGTTTTCGTTGCGGTTGCAGGGGGTAACCGGTGCGTCCCGATACGGCTAGAATTCAAGCCACAACCTATGAAAACAGGGTGTAGCGTCCGTTGCCGCTACAGGTCTCGGATTGGTCGGGCCGCCATTCGATAGCAAAAGCTGTCGAGCTGTCATGCCCGCTCTCCATCAGGTTTCCGCAAACCAGCCGTCTCTGCGTTGCTGGTTCCGACTTTTCACCGCCGCCGTCGGCAACGGATATCGTTACGTCGAATGGGAATCGAGCAATAGGAAGCACCGCTGATGACAATGGCCGTGTTACAGTTTCTGTTTTTCGCGGGCGAGCTGGCCGTGCGGTCCGGGCTGGCGAAGACGTTCGTCGGTACGACTTTAATCGCACTGAGCACGTCGCTTCCAGAACTGGTCACTTGCTGGGCGGCCGTACGGCTCGGGAGTATCGACATGGCTATCGGCATATTTTCGGGAGCAATGCGTTCAATATGCTGATTCTGGCCGGGCTGGACTTGGTGCAGCCCGGCTCGCTCTTGTCGGTCGTGTCGTCTTTGCATTGTGTCACGGCGAGTTCCGCGATGCTTGCGACCAGCGTGGTGATCATGGGGCAACTGTACCAGGTCGAACGTCGTCGCTGGCTGATGGAGCCCGACGCGATGGTAGTGATCTTGATTGTGCTCGGCAGTCTGAGTTTGGTGTATGCGCTGCCTGCGTAGAGGGGTAAACGCCAACCCCGTACAAAAACGAAGAAACCCGGCCTCTGGGGAGCCGGGTTTCTCGTACGGAGGACGCACACCCGTAAACGCGAGCTCAAGCCACCATCCGTAGTTCTCCAGCGCGCGCCTTCACTCCATCGACAAACTCCTCGAAGATTCGGACGTCCAGCGCCGAAGCCGACGCCGCCTCGGGATGGAACTGTGTTCCCATCGCGAACCAGTCCTCCCGGGTACTCTCGATCGCCTCGACCACACCGTCGGGGCAACGGGCTGTCACGCGGAAGCCTCGCGCCAAATCGTCGATCGCCATGTGGTGCATGCTGTTGACGCGAATTTCGCCATCGCCGTAGACCCGTTCCATGATCGACTTGGACACCACCGTCAACCCATGGCGATGCGCCGGGTCCTGGGGATCCTTGTGGGGAATCGCCGTCGGCAGGTCCTCGGGAATGTGCAGGTAGAGGTTGCCGCCCTGCGAGATATTCAGCAGCTGGCAGCCGACGCCGATCCCGAAGACGGGCATCCGACGTTCCGCGATTGCATCCATCAACATCCGGTCAAACGACTCGCGCCGCGGTTCCATCGCCCGCACCGCTCCATGCAGCATGAATCCGTCGCGCCGCGGATCGAGATCGGGGCCACCCACCAGCATGAAGCCATGCAGCTGGTCCAGCACACACTCCAGATCGGACAGTTCGGTCAACGGCGGCAGGATGACCGGAATCCCCCCCGCCTGGATGATCGAATCGTAGTATCCGGCGGCAAGATACGAATAGGCCGGCGCATCTTTCTTGGCGGATTTGAATTCGGCGTTAATCCCAATCAATGGCTTGAATGATTGCTTGAACGACATAGGGATACTCCCTTTCCAACGAATGCGTTTCGACTCACTACCTTGTGAGTCGCGAATGGGGTGTGAGTTTAGGAATTCGTTATTATTGATCAACTCGCACCCGCGATTTTGCGATCGAAGGCGGTTGCTAGCACAAGATCATGTGCAAGCACTCGATTTCGGCCCTTGTCAATCGGCCTGGGGCGGTTACCCTAAGACCTGTCCAGAAACAATAACTTGATTTGCAGGACGGACATCTTGTTGTCCGTCCGAGCAGGTTCAGACGGCCTACGGTCAGGATCAAAAAGCGGATGCGCTACGAAGAAGTCTGTATTGAGTCGCTGGGGTATACGCTGCCTGAGGAGGTCGTCGCGTCGGCGGAAATCGAGCGTCGACTGGCACCCCTCTATCAGCGGCTGCGGTTGCCGGAGGGACGCCTGGAGCTGATTTCCGGGGTGCGTGAACGGAGATTCTGGCCTGTCGGCACGATGCCGAGCAGCATGAGTCTGCTGAGTGCGCGCCGCGCCCTCGAGGCGGCCGAAATCGCACCCGAGCGGATCGGCGCGTTGATTCACGCCTCCGTCTGCCGTGACTACCTGGAACCGGCGACAGCCTGTTCGGTGCACCATCGTCTTGGCCTGCCGCCCTCCTGCATCGTTTACGATCTGTCCAACGCCTGTCTCGGACTGCTCAACGGCATGGTGCAGATTGCCAACATGATCGAACTTGGGCAGATCGAGGCCGGCATCGTCGTCGGTTCCGAAGGCAGTCGGCAACTGGTGGAAAACACCATTGATTGGTTGAATGGCGAAACATCGCTGACGCGCCAATCGGTGAAATCGGCCATCGCTTCGCTGACGATCGGTTCCGCCAGTTGCGCGATCCTGTTGACTCGCCGCGCGATCAGTCGAACCGGCAATCGACTTTGGCAAGTGACGGTGCGCGCCCATACCGAATTCCACGATTTGTGCCACAGCGGCTGCGACGAGGCCGTCGGTTCAGGAATGAATCCGCTGATGGATACCGACTCCGAACGGTTGCTCGAGGAAGGCATCGCGACGGGCAAGGCGGCCTTCACGGAGTTTCTGCGGCAAGCCGATTGCGTCCCCGAATCGCTGCAACGTACCATTTGCCACCAGGTCGGTTCGGCCCACCGTAAACGGATGCTCGAAGCGCTCGGCCTGCGGCTCGAACGCGATTTCAGTACCTTGGAGTGGTTGGGAAATACCGGCTCGGTGGCCTTGCCGATTACGTTGGCACTGGCGGCGGAGCAACAGGCGATCCGCAGTGGCGATCAGGTCGGCCTCTTGGGCATTGGTTCGGGGATCAACTGCCTGCTCTGCGCGATCGACTGGCGACAGTCTCGGGTCCGAGGCAATGGGGGCGCGGTGCATGCGATTCCGAAGCCGCATTTCGACGCCGCGGCAGCCCCCGCCGCGATCGGCGGCCGGGAAGAAGTTCGGTTTTCCGATACGGCGCGATGAACGGTCAGCCCCGCGCCATGATATGCAGCACCAGGAAGGTGAGCAGCGCGCCGAAGAGCATGGAAACCGGGATCGAAATCGCAAGTGCCATGGCGACACACATGCCACGCGACCATTCCTCCGGGTCGTTGTCGACCGAGAATGGCGGCGCGATCGACCGCCCGCGGCGGACCGTGTAGATCGCGGTCGTATCATGCCGGCCGGAAACCAGCGGATCGGTGCCCTGCGAAAGCTGGCTGGGACTCTCCTGGCTCCGCGAGTCGAAGTCCTCGACATCGAACGGGACGAAATCGGGACGCCCTGTTTCGACCTCTCGGCCCGTCGGAATCGGGGGCGCGGTCCAGCGTTCGTTGGTCAGGTAGAGCGAGGGGATCGGGTTCGCCTCACCCGCCCAAGGCTCCAATCGGGCCGCAACTTCCTGGGCCGACTGGATCCTCTTGTCCGGCGACTTTTCCATCATGTCACCGATGACCTCGACAAATTCCTCGCTGATCTCCGGATTGAACCGGCGAGGATGCCAGGGCGTTTCCTCCAGGTGCCGCTTGGCCTTCTCCGACGGTGATCCGCCCGGAAACGGGACTTTGCCGCAGACCGCGTAATACAGGGTGCAACCCAGGGAATAAATGTCGCTGGCCCGCGTGATTTCGCGCGGAGATTTGATCTGCTCGGGCGACAGGTAATCCGGAGTGCCCACGATCTTGTTCAACCGCGGGTCGGACTCGCTGTCCGACGCGGAAAACGAGAGTCCCAGATCGGACACTTTGGCGACACCGTCGGGTGTCACCAGAATGTTGCCCGGCTTCACATCGCGATGGATCAGGTCACGATTGTGCGCATACTCCAGGCCGGACGCCGCCTGGAAAATGATGCTCGCCGCCAACTGCATCGGCAGCGGACCTCGCGAGCGGACCAGGCGTCGCAGGTCGGTCCCGGGGACATATTCGGTCACCAGGAAATGGACCTTGCCGTCGTGGCCGGCGTCGTAGGCCCGCACCAGGTGCGGATGGTCCAGTTGCGCCTGGGTGCGAATCTCTTTGGTGAAATTCTGAATGCGGTCCTCGGTCGCAAGGTTGCGGGGCAGGACTTTGACCGCGCATTCCCGGCCCATCATTTTATGCACCGCCTTGAAGACCTGCCCCATGCCGCCGGCGGCGATGAAATCGGTGATGATGTACGGTCCCAGGTTAAGCTTGGTGCGGCCGACGCGCAGTTGATCGGCCTGATACGAAGTGATCGCGCCAAGCTCCACCAGCTTTGCCGCAAGTTCATCTTCGGAAATCTCGCTGCCGGGTGGCAATCCGAGCTGTGCCGTGAGCATCTCGATCGACTGCGCGATCTGCTCACGGGTGATCAAGCCCGACAATACGGCCGAATTGCGAAACGTCCTGGCCACGCCGATTCTTTTCGTCAAATTCTCCATCGCACCACCGATCAGCCCGACGAGGTTTGATCGTGTTGCCTGGAAATGTGCAACTGGTCCGCCGGTACGAATGCCGACGTCACGCCCCTATTAGATTGTGCGCAACCGTGACAGGCTCCGCTACACCCGACCCCCTTTTTTCCGCTCCATCTCCCCGCCCAGCGCAGGACCAGATAAACCGCCGCGGCGGTGATCATCACCGCCACGAGCATTCCTTGGTTCAGGCCGATCGATGTAAGCATCTCATCCCTATCCGTTTCACCGACCGTTGGCCTCGATTTACCAGCCGCACCAGCAGGCAATCTGGTAACTCAGGAAAGCACCGAAATACGCCAGCGACGTCATGTACGTGAACGTAAATATCGGCCATCGCCAACTGCCGGTTTCACGGCGCATGACCACCAGGGTGGATCCACATTGGGCGCAAAGGGCGAAAAAAACGATCAACGAAAGGGCCACCGGGATCCCGAATACCGGCTTCCCACTGTCTTCCCAGGTCGCATTGCGCAGGGCCGCATGCAACTGTTCGTCCTGGTCCGATGTTTCCGTCCCCAGGTTGTAGATCACTCCCAGAGTCGCCACCACAACCTCCCGCGCCGGGAACGACGCCACGACGGCGCAGCCAATCCTCCAATCCCAGCCAAGCGGTTTCACGAACGGCTCGAGTCCCCGCCCGGCCATCCCCAACCAGCTGCGACGCAGATATTCGCCCTGAATCTGGCGATCCAGGTGCGACAATTCTTCGGAAAACGCGGCCCGGTCCGTTTCGGACAATCCCGATGCGTCGTCCAGGGCCGCCTGGATCTGCGCGTGCCGCGCCCGCCATTCGCCCGGTATGTCGCTTTCGCGATGAGGATAATAGGCGGCCGCCCAGACCAGAATGCTGACCGCCAGGATCAACGTACCGGCGCGCCGTACGAATTCCCACCCGCGCTGTCCCATTCGTAACAGCACGACCCGCCATTCCGGATACTTGTAACTCGGCAGTTCCATCACGAACGGCGGCGTGTCCCCGCGCAGCAGCGTTCGTTTCAACAACATCGCCACCACAATGGCCGTGCAACTTCCCACCGCGTACGCCGCGAACCAGACCAGGCCCCGAAGCCCGAATACCCGTAACCAGACCCGTTCAGGAATGAACGTCGCGATCAAGAGGCTGTAGATCGGCATCCGCGCGCTGCAGCTCATCAACGGTGCCACCAGCATGGTGACGAGCCGATCGCGCCGGTTTTCGATCACGCGGGTCGCCATGATTCCTGGAATCGCGCAGGCAAATGATGACAACAAGGGAATGAACGACTTGCCATTCAGACCGATGCGGAACATCAAGCGGTCCATCAGGTACGCCGCGCGCGCCATGTAACCGCAATCCTCCAGCACCGCGATACAGAAAAACAAGACGAAAATCTGCGGCAGGAACACCAGGACGCTGCCAACTCCCTCAATCACACCCGTCACCAGCAGCGAGCGCAGCGGTCCCTCCGCGAGCATCCCCCCGACAACCGACGCCAGCCAGCTTTTCGCCGCGTCCAACAGCCCGTTCGCCGGCTCCGCGATCAGGTAAACAAGCTGGAACATCAACGCCATCGTCGCCACAAAGAACGCGGTACCGTAGTAGCGATGCGTGAGCAGTCGATCGATCCGATCGCTGGCGGTGACCCGGCTCTCATTCGACCGGGAAACGACCCCCTTCAAGACCTCGCCGACCCAGTTGTATCGAGAAATCGCCTCGACTCCCGGCACGGCGCAACCGGCGGTCGCCAGTCGTTCCCGCGCTTGCTGCAAGTCGTTTGCCAATACACCGTTGATGCCCGGCATGCCCGATTCGCTCAAGTATACCGTCGTATCCAGCAACAACCGCTGCACAAGAAATCGCGGCGGTTCTTGCCCCGATATCGCCGCACTGCGCGACGCTAACTCCGTGACTGCCTGCTCAAACGGCGCGGGAAAGGCCGGAACGGAATGCTCCACCAAGCCGCGCGTTCCACTTGCTAACGCCGTCTTCAGGTCGTCCAGGCCCCGCCTGCGATTGGCCTGGATCGGCACGACCGGTATCCGCAACCGACGGGCAAGTTCCCCGGCGTCAATCGTGATCCCCCGCGCCGCCGCCACGTCCATCATGTTTAACGCAACGACCGTTGGCAGACCCAATTCCAGCACCTGGCTGACCAGGTAGAGGTTGCGTTCCAGATTGCTCGCGTCAACGATGCAAAGCACACTCCGCGGAGGAGCTGTTCCCTTCTGGCGGCCCAGCAGAACATCCACCGTGATCATCTCATCCGGAGAACGAGGGGCAAGGCTGTAAGTTCCCGGCAGATCGATCAGTTCGATCGAACGATCGCCCCAGCGAAAATCGCCCGTTTTCCGTTCGACCGTCACTCCGGGGTAGTTACCGGTATGCTGGTGCACGCCGCAAAGCGCACTGAAAAGTGTCGATTTCCCCGTGTTCGGATTGCCGATCAACGCAATGGTTACGGTATCGATCGATCCGGATCGGGCCGCTTGAACCATGTGTCGTTCGCCCATTCGAAAGTCTTGCGGCTCGTTCTCATTTCGCGACGATTTCAATCCGCGCCGCTTCGGCCCGTCGCAGGCTTAACCGATACCCGCGTATCGCAAACTCCAGAGGGTCTCCCCAGGGCGCCATACCGATCAATTCCAGTTCGGTGGCCGGTACAATCCCCATTTCCATCAGCCTGCAACTGATGGCGTCATCGCCAGTGACGCGCACGACCGATGCCTGCTCCCCGACGCTCATCTCGCCCGCGTTCACGAGCCCGACTCCGGTTTGACCAGCACCCCCAGCGCGTCGGACTCCCGAAAACAGAGCCGGGTGCCGGCCAGACGAATAATGCAGGGACTGCCCGGCTGGACCATTTCGACCCGCTCGCCCGCCCGAATTCCCAACTCCTTCAAACGTTGCACATGGTCGGGAACTCCCACGAGCTGCGCGATTTCGGCCGACTCGCCCGAATTCAACATATGCAGCGGAACCAGCATCATGGGGCACCGTTATTGAGACTCAATCGCATTAACAGGTTCATCTTAGGTTCCGCCGCCGAAGTTGGCAACGGCTCCATCTGGATTTGATCCTCAACGTCAAGCACCACGCGGCGGAATGTGCCGGCGATGTCCGAGCTCTGCGACTGTCGAGCGGTCCCCGTTCCCGATCTGTCGATCGACTGCTACGATGAACCACACAGGGCGCCGTCAAGGGTAGCCTGGCACTCCATCGAACCGTTTGCTGCCGACGTCAACATCCGCTGCCGCGGATCGCCTTTCACCATGGTGGCCGTGCGGCAAACGGCCCTGACCGACGGCGAATCCCGAGAAAACCGCATGCAATCGACCCAGGTAGGACTCGTTGGATTCGGCACGGTTGGCACGGGAGTCGCGCGGCTGCTGCTGGACCATGGCGACCGGATCGCGCGGCACTCGGGTCATCGCTTGCTGCTGAGCCACGTGGTGGCGTTGAATGTCGAAAAACCACGCGATGTGTCGTTGCCGGAAGGCGTTCTTTCGAACGACATTCGGCGGATTTTGAACGACCAAAATGTGACCGTCGCGGCGTTGCTGGTGGGCGGGCTTGAGCCGGCGCGGACGATCGCCTTGGACCTTTTGGCGCGTGGGAAGGACCTGGTAACCGCGAACAAGGCACTGTTGGCGGAACATGGCACGGAACTGTTCGATGCGGCTCGGCGCCACGGCCGCTCGATCGCGTTCGAAGCGGCGGTAGCCGGCGGTATTCCGATTATCACCAACATCAGTCAATGCCTTTCCGCCAATCAGATCTTGTCGCTAAGGGGGATATTGAACGGCACCAGCAACTTCATCATCAACCAGATGGAGGAACAAGGCACCGATTTTGCCTCGGCTTTGGCGGAATCGCAGCGACTGGGATACGCAGAAGCGGACCCGACGATGGATGTCGACGGCAGCGACGCGGCACAAAAACTGGCGATTCTGGCCCATCTGGCGTTCGGTTCCCGGTTGCACTGGTCGAAGATTCCCCGCGTGGGGATCGACCGCATTCAACTGGCCGATCTGCATTTTGCCAAGGAATTAGGCTATCGAATTCGCCTGATTGCGGTGGCGCAGCTTGTGGGGCAGGAACTGGAGATCCATGTTTCGCCGACGCTGGTCAAGATCGGGCGACCGCTGGCGGAGGTGCGCCAGGCATACAACGCCGTTTCCGTGCAAGGGGACGCGGTTGGTCGGTTGTTCTTCCACGGTTTGGGCGCGGGACGGATGCCGACCGCGTCCGCGGTCGTTGCCGATTTGATCGATACAGCGGTCGGTCGGGCGCAGATTACCTTTCATGCGCTGGACCTCTGGTCGCAGCGGGCGGAAGGCGTGGCGCTCTGCGACCATAACCGGACCACGGGGCGGTATTATCTGCGGTTTGACGTGGCCGATTCGCCGGGCGTATTGGCGGAGATCACGGGGATTATGGGGCGGCATCGGATTTCGATCGCCTCGGTGATTCAGCCGGAGCCGGGCGAGCGGTTTGACGGCTACGTTCCGCTGGTGATCATGACGCACGAGGCGACCGAGGGCGAGGCGACGGCGGCGGAACTTGAAATTGGTCGACTGGCTGTCGTCCGCGGCAAGATCATTCGTTTGCGCGTGTTGGGAAACTGAATACCGATGAAATATGCGATTGTGATTCCGGACGGCTGTGCGGACGAACCTCAGGAGAGCTTAGGCGGGCGGACACCATTGCAGGCGGCGCATACGCCGGCGATGGATGCCATCGCGGCGGCCGGGATTGTGGGGCGGGCCAATCATGTGCCGGCGCACCTGCCGCCGGGATCGGACGTCGCCAATCTGAGTCTGCTCGGCTACGATCCCGAAACGCATTTCACCGGTCGCGCGCCACTGGAGGCCGCCGCTCAGGGTATTCCGCTCGGCGCGGAAGATTGGGCGATCCGCTGCAATCTGATAACGATCGAACGGCAGGTGATGCGCGAGTTCACCGCGGGTCACATTTCCACGCCGGAAGCGCGCGAGTTGTTGCACGCTGCGCAGGAGCGGTTGGGCGGACCCGATCTGCAGTTCCTTCCCGGAGTCAGCTACCGCAACCTGTTGATCTGGCGCGCCCAAGGCAACCCCGCGCCGTTTTCGCGTGATACGCGCACAGTCCCACCGCACGACCTTACCGACCAGGAAGTCTTGGATGCGTTTCCACGCGGGCCGGGCTGTGATCTGTTGACGGGATTGATGGAGGCCAGCGAAGAGGTCTTTGCCGAACACCCCGTCAATCGCGCGCGGAGGGAAGCGGGCAAGCCGCCAGCGACCCATGTCTGGCTGTGGGGATTGGGACGGGCACCCAACCTGCCGGGATTCCTCGAGAAATATCGCCGGACGGGTACGATGATCACGGCGGTCGACCTGCTCCGCGGACTGGCCGCCTTGCTCGGTTGGCGTCGGCTGGAAGTTCCCGGCGCGACCGGTTACCTCGATACCGATTACGCGGCAAAGGGGCGGGCGGCGGTCGCCGCCCTGGCCGATTCGGATATCGTTTGCGTCCATGTCGAGGCGCCGGATGAAGCGTCGCACGAAGGCCGGGTCGACGCGAAAATAGAGGCGCTGGAACGGATCGATTCCTTGATTGTAGCGCCGTTGCATGCGGCCCTTGCCGAATACGGCGACTATCGAATCCTTGTTTCGCCCGACCACCCTACCCCGGTGCGCACCAGGACCCACAGCCAAGGTTTTGTTCCATTCTGCGTTGCCGGTTGGGGAATGAATCGATCGAGCCTCGTCGCGCCTGTTGGTGATCCAGTTCGAGGTCCGGTTGGGCATACCGGTCCTCGTACCGGCTATCACGAACTGGCCGCGACCCATTCACCGTATGCGTTCCCCGCCGGTTGGCAGTTAATGCGCCACTTCCTCGAGGAACCGCTCGACCGCTGGCCAACCACCTGACCGGGGCCCCTGGGGAATGCGGCCCAAGTCCGCTAAAATTCCTGCCTTCCCACTCCCATTCCGCCGGCAGCGCTGCCCGTGGGTGGTCGTCCAACCGATGGAAACTTGAAACGTCCCAGCCATGGCAATCATCGTGCAGAAATTCGGCGGAACCAGCGTGGCGACGCCCGAGAAAATCCTGGCGGCGGCCCGTAAGGCGATCCGCGCTCAGAAAGAAAACAATCAGGTCGTGATGGTCGTCTCGGCGATGGGGCACAGCACGGACGAGCTGATCGAACTGGCCCGTCAAATCACTGATCGCCCGCCGGCTCGCGAAATGGACATGTTGCTTTCGACCGGCGAGCAGGTCAGTGTCGCGTTGATGGCGATGGCGATCCACGCACTCGGTTCGCACGCCGTCAGCCTCACCGGCGCGCAGATCGGAATCCGCACGGACGCGACGCACACCAAGGCCCGCATCAAATCGATTTCGACCCGCCGCATGCAGCAGCTGCTCGACGCCGGCAACATCGTGATCGCCGCCGGTTTTCAAGGCATCGACGAGGATTTGAACATCACCACGCTGGGACGCGGCGGAAGCGACACGACCGCCGTCGCGCTCGCCGCGGTGTTGCGGGCGGAGGCCTGCGAAATCTATACCGACGTCGACGGCGTCTACACTACCGATCCACGGCTCCTGCCCGAGGCGCGTCGCGTTCCCCGCATCAGCTACGACGAAATGCTGGAACTGGCGAGCCTGGGATCGGGGGTCATGCACAACCGATCGATCGAATTCGGCAAGAAGTATGGTGTCGCCATCCATGTCCGCAACAGCCAGTCGGACGCTCCCGGGACGATGATCGTCGCGGAACCGGAATCCCGCGACGTCGCCGTCTGCGGCGCGGCGCTGATCAAGGATGAAGCGCGAGTCAGCGTGACCGGTGTCCCCGACGTCCCCGGCACCAGCCTCGATATTTTTTCGCGCATCGCGGCCCGCAACGTCACGGTGGACATGATCGTGCAGGACGTCGGCGAGGGCGGCAAGGCCGACATCTCGTTCACCGTACCCAAGAACGAGTTGCAGCTGACTTTGGAAGCGGTTCAGGATTCGATTCGTGTTTTTGGAACGGGAACCGTGACACACGATCTGAACGTCGCCAAGGTTTCCGTCGTGGGGCTTGGTATGGCGCGGCAGACTGGAGTCGCCGAACGGATGTTCCGCACGCTCGCCGACCAGCAGATCAACATCCAGATGATCACCACCAGCGAAATCAAAATCTCCGCGCTCGTCAGCCGGGATCACGCGCAGGCGGCCCTGCGTGCCGTGCACGAGGCATTCCAGCTGGAGAAGGCTCCCCCCGCGCGGGCCGAACCGGAATCGAGTGCGGTGAACGCGGCCGATCCCAGTGACGCCGCCGATGTCGTGACGCGCCTGCAAGGGATCGACATGGAGGAGTTGTTCATCGACGACATCGCGCTCGACGAGACCCAGGCGCGGATCACGATCAAGGAGGCGCCCGACGCGCCTGGCATCGCTGCCCGCGTGTTTGAGGAGGTCGCGGCCGCGGGGATTTTTGTCGATATGATTGTGCAGAGCCACGGCGGCGCTGGCCGCGCCAGTTTGAGTTTCACCGTCCCGCAGAGCCGTCTGCAAAAGGCGCTGAATGTCGCCCAGAGGATTGCCAGCGAAATGGCCTGCGCCCAGGTTACCAGTTGTCCGCGTGTCGCCAAACTCTCCGTGTCCGGTGTCGGACTGCGTTCCCATACCAGCGTCGCGATCCGGATGTTCCGGGCACTTTCGGAAGCCGGCATCAACCTGGAACTGATCAGCACCAGCGAGGTGCGAGTGAATGTCATTGTCGATGGCAGCCAGGGACCGCGGGCACTCGACTGCCTGCAGACCGCCTTCGCGGATGTGTTGCGCTGATCAGCCGCCCAGTCCCGCGCCGCCGCCCATCGCCACATCCTCGCCGGTGAACCGGCCATGGGCCGCGACATACAGGGCAAGCTCGGCGACTTCCGCGGCGCTGTTCATGCGATGGTCGAGGCAGATCTGCCGCACCGCTTCATGCACATGCGGCGGCTGCCGCTCCATCATGGCGGTCGCCGTCGGTCCGGGTGAGATACTGTTGATGCGGACTCCGGATCCCCGCAGTTGCATCGCGCAGGAATTCACGAACGCAGCGATGCCGGCCTTGGTCGCGTTGTAGACCGGGTTGACCCGCGAACCGGATCGAGCGCGGGTTCCCGCAATCGATCCCAGCAGCAGGATACTCCCGTGACGCCGCTCCGCCATCCAGCCGGCGCATGCCTGAACGCAATAAAACGCCCCGTTCAGATTCACCTCGACCGAACGCCTCCAGTCGTCGGTGTCCGTCTCCAGAAAAGGCTCGATCGTCAGAACGCCGGCCGTATAGAACAAAAAATCGACAACCGCCAGCTCCGAGCGGAGTTCGCGGAACCGTTGCTGGACCTGGGCGGCGTCGCGCACATCGAGCGTACAAGACAACAGGCGAGCGGATCGTTGCGGCAGCCCCTCCAGCCAACGACGAGTCGACTCCACCGCCGTCGAATCGTGATCGATCAGGACCAGACTTCCCGCCAGATCGACCAAAGACACGGCAATTTCGCGACCAATCCCCCCGCATCCGACCAGGACCACCGTCGAACCACGATAACCATCGGCAATTCGCTCAAACATCCGCTTGCGTTCTCCTGTGAAGGAGACGGATTATAGCGTATCGATAAATAGCTCGAAACTTGTTTCGAGTCGCCCCGGTGAGAGCGTCCGCTTCCTGGGCGTTTGAGAGATCGGAGCAGTGGATTCACGAGCTGTCGCGGCGGACGGCACATCTCGAAACAAGTTTCGAGCTACGTGCGTCTCGAAACAAGTTTCGAGCTACGTTGGGGCGGTTGCAATTGTGAGCCAGGATGGTTTCAATAGACCAACCCGAAAAGGGGACCTACTAGCCCAACTTCCCCAACCGACTACCTCAACCGACCGACTTCCCCGCCTTCCCCAACCGTTCGCCTTCCCGAATTCACAACTTTCCCCTCTCCGACCGTCCCGACAATTTTTTTGAAACCACTTTATCCCCTCTGAGATCCGAGGCCCGTCATGCGAATCGTCATTGTCTATCTTGTCGCAAGCTTGATGTTCACCTCCATCGGCCTGCGGAGCGCTACCGCCGAGGAACCGAAAGCGCCGGAAGGATTCACGGTGTTGTTTAACGGCAAGGACCTGGCCGGGTGGCACGGTATGCCGCATTTCGATCCACGCGAATTGGCCGCTATGGGTGAACCCCAGCGGAAGATGAAGATCAACGAGTGGACCGCGGACGCGCGACAGCATTGGACGGTACAGAATCACGAGTTGATCAACGATGGGCACGGCGCCTACATGACGACCGATCGTGACTTTGGCGACATGGAGTTGTTGATCGAGTACAAAACGGTCGCCAAAGCCGATAGCGGGATCTACTTGCGCGCGACCCCGCAGGTCCAGATCTGGGACTTTACCAAGGAGGGCGGAAAGTGGGAGATCGGCGCCGACAAGGGTTCCGGCGGATTGTGGAACAACAGCCCCGGAGCGCCCGGCAAAGACCCGCTCGTGCTTGCCGACAAGCCATTTGGCGAATGGAACAAGGTGCGAATCGTCCAGGTTGGATCGCGGACCACGGTCTATCTGAACGACAAACTGGTCGTCAATCACGCCGTCATGGAGAACTTCTGGGATCGATCCGCGCCGCTGCTGGGTCGCGGGCCGATCCAGCTGCAGACGCATGGCGGCGAAATCCGCTGGCGCAATATTTACGTCCGCGAAATTTCCGCCGCGGAGGCGGTCAAGATCCTCGCCAATGGCGGCCCTGCCGCCGGTTCCACCGCGGCCTCGACCGGTTTCAAGCCGCTATTCGACGGCAAGTCGCTCGAGGGTTGGGCCGGAGCTGTGGACGGTTACCAAGTCGTCGACGGTTCGGTCCGTTGCAAGCAAGGCGGCGGCGGCGTCCTGCATACCAAGGATGAATACGGCGATTTCGCGGCCCGCTTCGAGTTCAAACTGCCTCCTGGCGGCAACAACGGACTCGCAATCCGCTATCCCGGCCAGGGCGACACCGCCTATGTCGGCATGTGCGAATTACAGATTCTCGACAACGAAAGTCCACAATACGCGAAACTTGATGCGCGACAATATCATGGTTCGGCTTACGGCATGGCGGCGGCCAAACGAGGATTCCTGCACAAGCCGGGCGAATGGAACTTCCAGGAAGTCACCATCAAAGGTTCGACGATCAAAGTCGAACTCAACGGCTCCATGATCCTGGATACCGACTTGGCCAAGATCACGGAATACCTGGGGAACAGCCCGCACCCGGGTAAGACGCGTACCAGCGGTTACTTCGGTTTCGCCGGTCATGGCGATGCCGTCGAGTTTCGCAATATTTCGATCCGCCGCATCGAGTCGGAAAAGTAACGATGGCGGCGGGCCTTTCTCGCCACGCGAACAGCGACTATTTTCCCGCCTCTTCCACAACTTGCTCGGCCACATAGATTGGAAGAGGCGGGTCGCAGCTCACGGCGACGGCGATCGCGTCGGACGGTCGCGAATCGACTTCGATCAACTCGCCATCGCGTTTAATTCGCAGCAGGGCGTAGTAGGTGCGTTCCTGCAGCGAACTGATCATGACGCTGTCCAGTTCACCGCCAAGTTGCGTGACGACTTGGATCAGCAGATCGTGCGTCAGCGGTCGCGGTGGCGGCGGCTGATTCTTCTTGACGCGACGCTCGATATGGTTCGCTTCCCACATCCCGATCACGATGGGGAATTGGCGTTCGCCGTCGACTTCGCGCAGGTAAATGATCTGTTCCGGACTGATGTCGCTGGTAATGATCCGGGAGAGTTTCATGAGCACGGGCATGGCCTGATTCCTCGAGGAAAATCGCGGTGGGTCGACGCGACTTATTATAGAGCGACGGGTGGGGTTCGGGGAACGGCGTTGGGAATGGCACGGGCGGCGAGCGTCTATTTCGACTTCCGCAGTTCGCGCAGCGATGCGCGGGTGGCCTGCAGCTGTTCGCCGTATTTGTTCTGCTTTTCCCGTTCCGCGGCGACCACGGGGGCCGGTGCCCGCTCGGCGAACCCTGGCGCGGCCAGTTTTCGTTCGATGGCCTGGAGCAACTCACTGAATTTCCGTTCCTCTTTCTCCAGCCGCGCGATCTCGGCATCCAGGTCGATCAGGCCGCTCAGGTCGACAAATACTTCGGCCCCCTCCAGGCTTAACATGGCGTGGGTTTTGGGGATGTCAATGGTGGGGCCGATCTGCGCGAGCGAAGCGTTGGCCATCGACTGAAAGTAGATCGCCATCGGCCGCAGCAGTTCGGCGGTTTCCGCATCGGTCCGCACGGCGAATTCGATCGGCTTGCGGGGTGCGATATTCTGCCGGCTGCGGATGTCGCGCAAGGCGCCGAGCATGGTCTGGAAGCGGGCGAAGCGCTGTTCCATTTCGGTATCGACCCAATCCGAGGTGCTCGCGGGCCACGTAGCGCGCATGATCGACTCCGCGGCCCGTTCCCGATTTCCGAGTCCTCGTACGGGCAATTGGGCGTTCAGTAATTGCCAGATTTCCTCGGTGACGAAGGGGATCATCGGGTGCAGGAGCCGGAGCAGCTGGTCCAAGACGTGGGCAAGCACACGCTGGGCCGACGTCCGACCGTCCGCCGCCTGCAGCCGTCCCTTGGCCATTTCCAGATAGAAACTGCAGAACTCGTCCCACGTGAAGTCGTACAGCACGCGGGCCGCTTCTCCGAAACGATAAGACTCGAGCGCCTCGGTGGTCTGCCGGTTCACGGTCGCTAATCGGCTGAGTATCCAGCGATCCTCGACGGTGAGTTCCGCCGGTTCCACGTCTCCGGGTTCGAATTCGCGCAGGTTGATCAGCGCGAATCGTGCGGCATTCCAGAGCTTATTGCAGAAGTTGCGGGAGACCTCGAACCGTTCGCTGACAACCAGCCCGCGCGGAAGCGCGTTGTCTTCGGCACTGCGCGCCCACTGCGTCGAGAACTCTCGATTACATTTGCCGCACTTGATCCGCGGCAATTCGCGGTTCGCGCGCGTCTGATCGAGCAACGATTGGCAATGCGGGCATTCGAACTGCACCGGCATGCGCACGTCCTGCGTCTCCGTGCAGAGGTAGGCCAGTCCGTAACGCAACGCGTCGGGACCGAACTTCCCGATCACGTCCAGAGGATCGACGCCGTTCCCTTTGGACTTCGACATCGTCTCGCCGTCGCGATCCAAGATTTTGGGGTGGATGTAGACGTTGCGGAACGGGACGTCGCCCACGTTGTGCAATCCGGTAATCACCATTCGCGCCACCCATAAGGTGATAATGTCGCGGCTGGTGATCAGCACACTGGTCGGATAGAAACAGGCCAATTCGGCGGTCTTCTCCGGCCATCCGAGCGTGGAGTGGGGCCAGAGCGCCGAGCTGAACCAGGTGTCGAGCACATCCTGTTCGCGCGTAAAACCGTCCGTCTCCAGGATCGACTCCAACGGAGAGTCGTCGTCGGCAATGCAGACATGAATGGTCGCAAAAGTCTCGGCTCTCCCCGCCGATCGACCATCGACATTCATGAACCGTGACTCGGCCGCGCGACGAGCCTCTTCCTCGACGTAATACGCCGCCCGCTGTTCGGTGACCCGCGGATCGGCGGATAGTTTTTCGACGTAACGCCGCGTCTCTTCCTGCGTGTCGAAGGCCCGCGACCATACCGGGATCTGGTGCCCCCACCACAACTGACGGCTCACCGGCCAGTCGCGCTTTTCACCCAGCCAGTCGAGATAACTTCTGGCATACCGAGGCGGCGTAATCGTCACGCGGCCGTCGCGCACGCCATCCATCGCCGACTGGGCCAATCGGTCCATGCGCACAAACCACTGGTCGGCAATGTACGGCTCGATCGGCGTCTTGCTGCGATCGGAATGAGCCAGATCGATCTCGCGGTCCTCGGTCTGTTCCAGCAATCCCGCCGCCTCCATGTCGGCCACGACGCGCTCCCGCGCAGCGCGGATCTTCAGGCCCTGGTACGGGCCGGCGTTGGTATTCAACGTGCCGTCCGAGTTGAGGATATTGATCATCGGCAGGGACCGCCGTCGCCCAACGTCGTAGTCATTGGGGTCGTGCGCGGGGGTGATTTTCACGCAGCCGCTTCCCATCTCGGGCTTCGCCCATTCGTCCGCCACAAGCGGGATTTCTCGGTCGACCAGCGGAAGGCGAAGTTTACGACCGGCGATCGCCATGTCGCGCAGGCGGATCAAGCCAGGCAGCACATTCCTCCGCCGCTCTTCCAGTTGCTGTAGTTCCCGCTCCAGATCGGGCTTCTCTTTGGCGGCGGCCCGCTCCAGACGGTTGCGCAACTCGTGCTCCCAGGCGTCCAGCGCCGCGGCCGGATCGGGATGCACTGCGACTGCCGTGTCGCCCAGCATCGTCTCGGGCCGCGTTGTCGCGATCGTCACGTATTCCGGTTCGCCGGCCTGAGGGGCGATGACCGGATAGCGGAAATGCCAGAAGTTACCCTTCACCGTCTCGTGGAACACTTCGTCGTCGCTGACGGTCGTCTGCAGGAAAGTATCCCAGTTGACCAGCCGCAGACCGCGATAGATCAGTGATTCGCGGAACAGGTCGAAGAAAGTTCTGCGTACCGCGCGGGCGCAGACCGCGTCGAGTGTAAAACGCGTGCGACGCCAGTCGCAACTGCACCCCATCTGTTTCAGCTGGCGGAGTATTCGCGCCTCGTACTGATCTTTCCATTGCCAGATCCGCTCCACCAGCTTCGTTCGGCCCAAGTCGTGCCGCGTCTTGCCCTCCTCCTCTTTCAAGCGGCGTTCGACGACCGCTTGCGTCGCGATGCCGGCATGGTCGGTCCCCGGCATCCAGAGGGCGTTGAAGCCTTGCATCCGCTTCCAGCGGATCATGATATCCTGCAGGGTGTTGTTCAGTGCATGCCCAAGATGCAAGGCGCCGGTGACATTGGGAGGTGGGATCACGATTGTGAAGGGAGTTCGCGCAGGATCGGGATCGGCCTGGAAACAACCCAGTTCCTCCCAGCGGCTCGCGATCCTTGGACAGGCTTCGGCGTGATCGAAGCGATTGGGCAGTTCTTCCGGAGAAAAAGTCATGATTTTCGAGCACCCTGTTCGTCTTTGCACAGTTTGTATTCCACCGCATCCACCAGGGCGAGCCAACTGGCTTCGATGATGTTTTCGCTTACGCCCACGGTGCCCCACAGGTCGGACGCATCGGCACTCTCGATAATCACGCGAATTCGAGCGGCCGTGCCGGCCTCCGAGTTCACGACGCGCACCTTATAGTCGACAAGTCGCATTTCGCGCAGGTTCGGGAAAGCGTCATGGAGCCCTTTGCGCAGCGCGGCGTCCAGAGCGTTCACCGGCCCGTCTCCTTCCGCGACCTCGTACTTCACCACGCCGTTGACGCCAATTTTCACGGTTGCCTCCGTGACCGGCGACCCCGCCAGTTCCGTTCCTACTTTGACGTGGTACTTGATTCGTTCAAAATGGGGCTGGAACGTCCCGGCGCAGCGGCGTACCAGTAGATCGAACGATGCTTCGGCCGCCTCGAACACATACCCTTGATTCTCCAGCGCCACGACCTGGGCCAGGATCCTGTCCATCAGCTCGCGGTTCTGCTGGATATTGTGTTTGGACGTCAGCGCCATGATGTTCGAGCGCCCGGAGAGTTCGCTGACCAGAATCCGACGCTCGTTGCCAACCAGCGTCGGGTCGAGGTGTTCATAGCTGTTGGTTGCGCGAGCGATCGCATGCACATGCATACCCCCTTTGTGCGCGAAGGCACTCTGGCCCACAAACGGCTGGTTCGTGCGCATATGGATATTTGCCGTTTCGTAGACGAAGCGCGAGAGTTCCGTCAGATGTTCCAGGTTGCCGCGGGGCAGCACTTTGTAACCACGCTTTTTGAAGGCCAGATTGGCGATTACGGAAATCAAGTCGGCGTTGCCGCAGCGTTCGCCGAAACCGTTGATCGTGCCCTGCGCTTGCACCGCCCCGGCGTCCACCGCCGCCAGCGAATTGGCGACCGCCAGTTCGCAGTCATTGTGACAATGGATGCCGACCGCCACGCCGGAATCCCGCAGCGCTTCGATCGCTTCCCGCGTGCCCGCGGCGACCTCCTCCGGCAGGCTGCCGCCGTTGGTGTCGCAAAGCACGACCAGCGACGCGCCCGCCTCCGCCGCGGTGCGCAAAGTGGTCAGCGCATAGTCCCGATTCGCCTTCCAACCATCAAAGAAATGCTCGGCGTCATAAATCACTTCCCGGCCCGTCCGCGCAAGGAACTCGGCGCTTTCGCCGATCATCGCCAGGTTCTCTTCCAGCGAGACGCGCAGCACTTCCAACACGTGGAAATCGGACGTCTTGCCAACAATCGTACAGACCGGCGCACCCGACGCAAGCAGCGCCTGCATCCCCGGGTCGTCCTCGGCGCGAACGCCTCGGCGACGTGTCATCCCGAACGCGCAGAGCTTCGCCTGCCGAAGATTCAGGGCCCGGGCCCGTCGGAAAAACTCCACGTCCTTTTCGTTCGAAAGCGGATAGCCGCCCTCCACGTAATCGATGCCGATTTCGTCCAGTCGGCGCGCGATCTGCAGCTTGTCTTCCAACGACAAACTGATCCCCTCGCCCTGCGTGCCGTCCCGCAGCGTCGTGTCGTACATCTGGATCGTTCGGTCAGGAGTCGTTTGCATCGGTGCCTCACCTTAACAAAAAAACCCTGAAACCCGCGAACGAGCTTCAGGGCGTAAATCTCAAATCTGGTCGATCCCCCCCTAGGCTCGCTGCCTCCAAATCGATGGGCAAATAATAACGTCGGTTTCAACGGGAGTTTTCATGACGGGATCCTTGGTCAAGCTCGACTCAGTAAAATACGTCCCGACTCGCAGACTGTCAATCTGAGCGTGGTTCCGAAACATCGGCGGGGCCATGTCCATGTTGTGCCGTCGGATCTGTTGCCGCCTGAATTTCGCATGGGGGTCCGTTCGGTGGATCAATCGTCGCATCCGTACTCCACTGCAAATCCGCCAAGAAATTCTACGCGGTGAACCTCGATTTCGTCCGTGTCACTCATCTCCAAAACAAAACGCTGTTGCCTCGTCGCGTCGTCGGCCCCAATCTCGACAGAATAGATGGATAAACTCGAAACCTCCACGCCCGGTTCAACGCGTGAGCGCATGAAGTCGCGGGCGCGCTGCTCGAATTCGGATAGGTTGTCCCGAATCTGCTGAAAGAAGTCTCGCTGCAACTGCGACGGGCCAGAATCTGACGCATCCACACTCACCATGAAGCCCGCGGTCCTGGAATGCGGAATCGACATCCAAATACCCTGCTCAAACTCGATATGTCCAAATACCGAATCATTGGCGGCAGTTCTTGGTTTCGGCTTGAATAATCTGAAGAGGTTGCCGAACAAGCTCATTAAGTAGGCACCACCCGCGATACATCCAGGAAACCCAATAGCGGACCGGGTCCCCCCAGAGGTCATGCTGCGCCGATGGCACGATCCTCTTCGCCGTCCTCGTCGTCGTCCTCGTCGTCGTCCTCGTCGTCGTCGTCGTCCTCGTCGTCCGCATCTTCATCCCCGATCGGGTCCTCGTCGTGGTCGCTCGCCTCGTCGCCGTCCAACTCGTGGGACTCTTCTTCCAGCGCTGCTTCCTCGTCGAACAAATCGTCGTCCTCCAGCATCGATTCGGCATCCGGATCGTCATGCAGTGGCTCGTCGTCCTTCGTCCGCAAGTTGGTGGCGACACTTCCGCCATCGGCGGCGCGCCGGCTGTCGCCGGGGTCGCGTTGCGCGAGCGGGGAACTGAAGTCCGATTCCGGTTCACGATCGGGGATGATGCGATTGGAACGGCGTGGCTGCGTCGTGGGCCGTTCCGGGGTAGCTCGGCTGGGGGCGGGCTCTTGCGAGCGGGCCGTCGACGCCAACGCCATCATTGCAGCCGGCGGAGCAGCCGCTGCCGCGGCAGCGGCAACGACCGGTGCCGCGAGCGCCGCGGGGCGAATACCGTCTAACGGCTTCTGTCCGCTTTGCATCCGCTCCCAATCATCCAGGGAAATCAGGACTTCGCGGGCTTGCGAACCGGCATACTGCCCGACAATCCCGTCCTCGGCCATGAAGTCGATCAGACGTGCCGCGCGTCCATAACCGACACCCAGCGTGCGCTGCAGCAGCGAGACGCTGCCTCGTCCCTCACGCACCACCACATCGATCGCGCTCTCGTACAATTCGTCGCGCTTTTTGATCGCCTCGATCCCGCCTTCGGCTCCGGCGGACTCGACCTTCATGTTGACGAGTTCGCTGACGAAGTTCTGAGTCTGCCCCTTGCTGCAGAAATCGACGACCCGATTAATCTCGTCGTCACTTAAGTAGGTTCCCTGGCCTCGCAGCAGTGTGCTGGTGCCGGGCCAGAGGAACAGCATGTCTCCGTTGCCCAACAATTTATCCGCCCCCATTTCGTCCAGCACAACGCGGCTGTCGGTTCGACTGGCGACCTGGAACGAGATGCGCGCGGGCAGATTCGACTTGATCAGACCGGTGATGACGTCGACGGTCGGCTTCTGGGTCGCCAGAATCAGGTGGATGCCGACGGCGCGACTCTTCTGCGCCAGGCGAATAATGTGCTGCTCGACCTCCTTGCCCGTCGCCTGCATCATCATGTCGGCGATCTCGTCCGCGACGATGACGATGAACGGCAGGTTGAGCGGAATGCGTTTGCGGTCCTCTTCGGTTTCCGGCTGCAGACGTTCAAACAGTTCGGCCTCGCCCAGCTGGTTGTAGCTGCAGATGTGCCGCACGCCGGCCCGCGCCAGCAACGCGTACCGTTCCTCCATCTTTTCGACCGCCCAGGCCAGGATCGCCTCGGCCTTCTTCATGTCGGTGACGACCGGGTGCATCAGGTGGGGCAGGCGGCCGTATCCGCTCAATTCCACCATCTTCGGATCGATCATCAGCATGCGCACCTCGTCGGGGCGGCGGGTCATCAGCATGGACGAGATGATGGCGTTCAGGCAGACACTTTTCCCGGTACCGGTTCGCCCGGCGATCAGCAGGTGCGGCAGGGACGCCAGATCCACGGTGAGCGGATTCCCCGAAACATCTTTGCCAAGGAAGAGCGGGATCCGCATCTTCTTGACCTTGCCGTTCGCCTCTTCAATCACCTCCCGCATCCGCACGACCTGGCGCTCTTCATTGGGCACCTCGATTCCCACCGTATTCTTGCCGGGAATCGGCGCGACAATTCGCACGCTTGGCACCCGCAGCGCGATCGCCAGATCATCGGCAAGTCCCGTGATTTTCGAGAGTCGCAGTCCGGCTTCGAGTTCCACTTCGTACTGAGCAATGACCGGTCCCGTTTCAATTTCGACCACGCGGACTTTGAAACCGAAATCGAGGAATGTCTTCTCCAGGATTTTGGCTTTACGCCGCACCTCTTTCTCTTGCGCCTCGTAATGCAGGTCCTCGCCGGGAATCAACAGATCCAAGCCTGGCAATTCGTATTTGGAAGCGGGACCGCTTTGGCTGGCCTCGTCGAGTTCGGCGAGGACCTTTTCTCGGTCGAGACCGTCGCCCGTACGGCGGACCTTAAAGTGGGGAGCGGGCGGGGCGGGTCCGGCTGCCAGGCTCCGGCCGGATGCAACGCCAACGCGCGCTGGCGTCTTGCTCCCATCCGACGTGTTGTCGTGCTCATCCTCGAGATCTTCGTCCAATTCATTGTCGTCCTGGGTGTCGTCGAAATTGTCCGCGTCGTCGTCATCGTCCGCGTCGGACTCGTCATCGACATCCAGTTCGCTCTCGACCGAATTGACCTTGGCACCTCGGTCGTCGTCAAACTCCGCGCCCGACAATTCGTCACCCGGTTCCTCGTCGTCGTGGATTGCTTTTTTCGTCGCGAGCCGTTCCTCGGCCGCGGAACGGCGGCCCGATTTCGAATCGGCTCGCAGGTCGTCCTGCAGGTTCGCTTCGCGCTTCTTGCCCTTAATCTTTACCGCCAGCGCCTCGCGGCCAGGTTCCTTGGACGTGGCCGATTCGGCTTGCGATTCCCGCGAGGCAGCCAGCCGACGGTGGATTGCGAGAAGCAGCAACAGCCGGACGAGATTCGCGATTCCGCGCACCAGCCAGTAGTCGGTGCACAACAGCAGGCCGCCCGCCGTCAGACTGGCCGCAAGAATCAATCCTCCGAGAAAGGCAAAGTGCGCTTCCAGGATGCTTCTGCCGACCGCGCCGACGTAACCGCCCGACCCGATGATCGAGCCGGAGCCGATGCCTGGGGCCAAGGTCGAGAGCAAGGTGCAAATGCCCGCCGCGGTGGCGAGCCATCCCAGGAACCGGAGCATCGGTGCATCCAGGGCGCGGCGGCGAAGCAGTGCCAGATCGACAACGATCAGCGACGCCAGCACGTACCAGCTTCCGACGCCAAACGCCGAACGGGTGAGATAGGCGGCTACCGCGCCCCACCGGCCGCAGGCATTATGCAGCGAATCGGTGACCGGAAAACGTGTCTGGTCCGGGCTCAAGATCGAACGCAGCGGCGTGGCATCGATCGCTTCGCGAACGGGGTCGGCCGGATCATAGCTCAGGAGTGACAGGCCGAGAAACAGCGTGAAGACGCAGAGTCCCAACGCAAACAAGTCGAAACGCAAACTTCGATTCTCGAACATCGATGCGCAACTGCCGTTCAGTCTGCCGGCCGTCCTCAACGGGGCCGGGTTCCGCGGGCGCATCCATGCCCGAGACATTTCCATACTGTCTATCGTCGCTAAGTCGGTTCGCGCGACAGCCGGCAAACAGTTTTCGCTCGCGCCCGCTTACGTTTTGCCTGGTAATCAGAACGCACGCAATTCCGATGGCAGGAGTAACCGGCAGGAACGAATCGCTTACGGCCTTCTTGTCTCGCAACTCGTCCGGAAATTCTATCCGTCTGGCAAGGCGGAAATCGCTGGAATTCTGCCGGTTTTCGCACGCAGTGACCGAACGGCTTCCGCGGGTAACGATCGTAACGGTGTTGCCGCCTCTCGACAACAGGCGTCGATAAGCTATGTTCGGGCAGGAGGTAACGAACCATGGGACGTTGGCTTGTGACCGGAGCGGCCGGTTTTATTGGATACCATGTTGCCCGACAGCTCGTCAGCGCGGGGCGCAAGGTTGTCGGCGTAGACAATCTGAACGACTATTACTCCGTAAAATTGAAGCAGGATCGACTGGAGCAGTTGCGTCTGTTCCCGGAGTTTGAGTTTCGCCGTTTCGAACTGGCCGATCGCGCGGCCGTTGCGCAGCTGTTCGCTGACGAGCCATGGGAATGCGTGATCCACTTGGCGGCGCAGGCCGGAGTGCGATACTCCCTGCAGAATCCACACGCTTACGTCGACAGCAATCTGACCGCCTTTGTGAATCTGCTCGAAGCCGCCCGCCATGCGCGAACGCCCCACTTCGTCTACGCGTCGTCGAGTTCCGTCTATGGTGCGAATCGCACGATTCCATTTTCCGTGCGGCACCCGGTCGATCATCCTGTGAGCCTGTACGCGGCCACAAAAAAGGCCAATGAACTCATGGCACATACGTACAGCCACCTGTTCGGGCTCCCAACTACCGGGCTACGCTTCTTTACCGTCTACGGTCCCTGGGGCAGGCCCGATATGGCTTTGTACGGCTTCAGCGAACGGATCATGGCGGGCAAGCCGATCGATGTGTTCAACTACGGCAAGATGCGGCGCGACTTTACCTACATCGATGATATCGTCGAAGTCGTCGTTCGCGTCGCCGAGCGAATCCCAGCCGCCGATCCGGAATGGCGCGACGAGCATGATCCCGGAACGAGTTCTGCGCCGTATCGGATCTACAATATCGGCAACAACCAGCCGGTCGAACTGCAACGCGTGATCGAAATTTTGGAACGCGCGCTGGGGCGGACCGCCATCAAAAACTACCTGCCGATGCAGCCCGGCGATGTGCCGGAAACCTTCGCGGATATCGACGACCTGGCTCGCGATGTCGGATTCCGCCCCGCCACGCCGATCGAAGAGGGCATCGCCCGATTCGTAGACTGGTTTCGCCAGTACAAGTAGCTCGAAACTTGTTTCGAGTCGCAATCCTTACATCTACCTCGCACCAAATTTCGCGAAAAGCCCCGAGCCAACCGCAGCAGTACAACGATGGCATGAACGGCCGTTTGGCGGTGGTGCTCGGACGGGTGAAACCGTCGGTGATCGCCGCGCAGGGGCTGCAGGGGCTTCGAAGCTGTTGAGCTGTCGCTTTCTCAGGCTATGTTTCGTCGGCGCTGGGCGAGTCGAAACACGTTTCGAGCTACCTTCGGCTACTTCTCGTCCGCCTTCGTTTCGGTGGTCGGCGAGTCGCCTTCTGTCGCGTCGGCAACGATGCGCAGGCCGATGCGGTTATTGCGGTCGTCCGGCAAGGCGCTGCTGCGCAGTGCCACACGGCACATCGCCGGCGCGTCGTTCCAGCTTCCACCTCGATTCACGCGGTTGCCGCTTAGGTTGGCTTTCGGGCCGCGCGGGTCTTTCACTTCCTGCGTGGGGTAGACGTCGAGCAGGTCTTCGCACCATTCTCGGACGTTTCCGTGGACGTCAAAGAGTCCCCAAGCATTCGCCTTCTTTTCGCCCACGGGGTGCGCCTGACCTTCCGAATTGCTTTGAACCCACTCGTTCTTGGGGAGCGTCTCGGGCTTCTCGCCAAATGCGTAATCGTGTTGGCTTCCGGCACGGCAGGCATATTCCCACTCGGCTTCGGTCGGCAGCCGATAAACGCGCCCCGCCTTTTTCTCCGCCTCCATTTCCGAGAGTTTTTTGCAGAACTCCACCGCGTCAGTCCAGCTGATGCTCTCGACGGGATATCTCCCGCTGTCGATTTTCAACGGCCTGCCGGATTGCACGCGGCGCGCCGTCAACTTGTCCCCTTGAAAATAGCTGGGATTTGATCCCATCATTTTCTTCCACTCGCCCTGCGTAACCTCAAAAGCACCGATATAGAACGGCTTGCTGATGATGACGTCGTGCTGCGTTTCGTCCGGTACCCCCTCTCGCTTCTTGGGGGATCCCATCTTGAATTGTCCCGCCGGAATCAGGATCAGCTTCATCCCCGCACTGTTCCGGATCGATTTCGGCTGCTCCGCCAATAGATGGACCCCGCTGCTTCCGATCAATAGCACGACCAATAACAGATATCGCATACGCGCCTCCCCAAACAATATGAGAAGAAATGAAGTGATATGGATTGGCCACACGGCCAGATGCCGGTGATGATAATCGGTAGACAGGAAAACGGCAAACTCAGGACATGGCGACAGGGAAACGGGCCGTGTCTCGGGGAACGGGGTCGGGAGTCTTTGGCGTCGACGCTATTTCTGATGGTGAGCTTGTTAGCGCCAAAGACTCCCGACCCCGATTGTAGGTTGACGTGAAGAACGGCTGCCGTAGCTCAGGCGGCTCGTAAGCGGTCAGGGCTCGCGGCAGGGGATATCTGGCGCCGATATTGGGGAATGAGTTGTTGAAGCCGATCGTAGATCCGTTCGCGCGGCCCGTCGGCCGATTCGCAGAGTGCCACGACATCTGTCAGAATCGAGCGGTAGGCTGTGGCATGCGATTCGGCGACGAGGATCTTCGGGTGCGACGTCGGCAGATGCCGTTCGCCAGACAGATGCAGTTCTTCGAACAGTTTTTCCCCGGGGCGAATTCCGGTGAACTCGATCTCGATGTCACGGCCCAGCTCCAATCCCGACAACCGGATCATGTCCCGCGCCAAATCGACGATCCGTACGGGCTCTCCCATATCGAGCACGAAAATCTCACCGCCGTTTCCCATCGCCCCAGCTTGGATAACCAGCTGCGAAGCTTCGGGGATGGTCATGAAATAGCGGATCATATCGGGATGGGTTACGGTAACCGGCCCGCCACGCTGTATCTGGTCGCGGAAGATTGGGACAACGCTGCCGGCGGAGTCGAGCACGTTGCCGAATCGCACGGTAAGAAAGCGACAATTCGAGTGCTCGGCCAGCGCCTGCACATACAGTTCCGCGGCCCGCTTGCATGCGCCCATCACGCTGGTCGGATTCACCGCCTTGTCGGTCGAGATCATCACAAACGATTCGACGCCGTTCTGATGCGCCAGGTCGGCCATCAGCCGTGTCGTGAACACGGTGTTTTTCACCGCTTCGCCCGGGTGCGATTCCATCAACGGCACATGCTTGTAGGCGGCGGCGTGAAAGACGATCTGGGGTCGATGTTCCCGCATCAATTGGCTCATGCGCATCGTATCGCCGACGTCGGCGATGCAGAGCTGCAACTCGATCCCCGTTTGCGCGGCGAGCAATTCTCGCTCCAGGAAATACTGACCATTCTCCGAGCGGTCGACGAGTACGATGCGGCGCGGGTTGAATTGCAACAGCTGGCGGCAGATTTCGGAGCCGATACTTCCGGCGCTGCCCGTGACCATCAACACCCGGTCGTCCAGCCAGGCATGGAGCTTGCTCAAGTTCAGCCGCACCGGTTCCCGGTGCAGCAGGTCTTCGATCGACACACACCGTGGCCGCACATCGATGTTTCCGTGCAGCAGTTGCTCGTGACTGGGCACAACCTTGACACCGACGCCGATGCGGCGGGCCTTCTCCATCAGGGGGCGCACGCGCCGGCCGGGCAGTTCGCCCGCGGTGATCAGAATTTCCGTTACCGCGAGGCGGGCTGCGAGTTCGCAGGTATCCTGCAATTCGCCGATCACCGGGACTCCGTCGATGCAGTTGTTCAGGCTGGCTCGATTGTCCGTAATAAACCCGAGAACCCGGTAGCGCAGACTGCGATTTCGACGGATGGAGCGCAACAGGGCCTCGCCGGAGTCGTTGGCGCCCACGATGATCACGGGAACTTCGTCGGACCCGCCTGGCAATCCGCGTCGTTCCAGCCACAGACGGCTCCACGAACGCATCGCGCCGATCGCAAACAAGGTGCCACTCCAGTCAAGAAGAAATACGCTTCGAGCAATCTGTGTCTCCGGCTCGCTGAGGTAGTCCGCCAGCGCGAGCAGCACGGAGCCCGCCGTGCTGGCCTTGGTGATCGACATCAGGTCGTGGAAGGTGACGCACCGGTTCCAGCCTCGCAAAGCGCCGCACCAGGCGAAAGCACAGAGTTTCAGCACGATCAGCAGCGGCAGGTTGCGGCCGATGGCTTGCCACTCGTTGGAACCAAGCACTCCATCGAACCGCAGCCAGTAGGCCAGGGTATGGACGCCGGCGAGGATCGGAACGACGGCCAGCACGGCGGTCAGATCCCGCAGGCCGTGGCGCCATCTACCGGCCCATTGGCGTACCAATTTGAGCGATTCCATTCCGTTGTCCTGCTTCATGTGTGCTCGCCTTCTCGTCCGAATCTAGAGTTTGCTGGCGCCGCTTCGACGGGCGGACAGCGCCGGCGGCGTCCCGCGAGGCGCGGGATCGTGTTCTTCCGGCCCGCGTTGCGCCGGCCGATGTCGACGGCATGCCGCCAGCGCCTGACGCAGTGCATCGTCGCCAGGCCGACGGCGCACGCACCATTCAAATTCGATACGCGCCGCTTCCCACTCACCCTCCTCCATCAAACGGTACCCCAGCAATCGGTGGTCATCGAATCGTTCCGGCGCGCACTGCACTGCTCGTCGCAGTGCGGCGATCGCCTCAGGGGTTTGATGCAGCTCGCGGTGAATCGCCTCGGCTTCACGCCACCAATGGGCGGCGGAGCTTCCGCGTTCCGTCGCGGCCCGAGCGGACAACTCTTCGGCATACCGGGTGCCGACAATGCGCTGGTCGGCTTCCCGCTGCTCGCCGCGCAGCCGGGTGTAGTACCATCCCAATGTCTCGATATCGAGCGGAAAATTTCCCAGCAGGAACTCGACAGGTACCTGCCGGTCGAGTTGAAGCAAGACGCGGCGTTGCACCGAGACGCTGGTCGAGCCAGCTTCTCGCCAGTAGCCTAAAGCGCCGTCGATGTCTCCCCGCAACGCCGCCTCGCTGCCGGCGAAATACAACACGGAGCCGTCCCGAGGTCGGACGGCCAAAGCCTGACTCACCAGCCTCTGTCGCATTGTTTCGCCGTGGCCTTCCATGAACACGACTTCGGCCAGTGTCAGGTAGCCTTCTCCGAGCAATGGGCAGAGCCGCAGCCCTTGCCTCGCATGCCACAACGCTTTCTCCAGCCAAAGCCGGTTCTCGCCGACCACGCGGTCCAACCATTCGTCCTGTTCTGCCAGCGAGTGGAAATCGGCGCGTGATGCCAGCGCCGCTTCGCGAATTTGGGTGACGCCTAACGAAACCGGCGATGTCTGCTGGCAAAGATCGAAGTGCAAAAGGTAGAGTCGCGAGAGTCGAACATGCATCCGTGCGTCGGTCGGATCGCAACGCACGACGTTTTCCGCCAGTGCGATCCGCTCCGCGGTGATTTGCCGCGCGCTTCGGTCGAGCGTTGCCCTTGGTGCCTCGCTGCCCGCCGCCTCATCCGGTGCCTCGAGCCGGTCATCCGCGACGCAGCAGGCAAGAAATCGATCGGCGGCAAGCGTTGCTCGCACGCTTCCCCAGTGACTTTCGGCGAACTGCACCGCGGCCAGGAGCACCGCGACGAAGGCCGCGTACCCGATCCGTCGGGAGAAATGCCGGTCGGTCGGGACGCGCTGCTGACCAACGATCGCGAACAGCAGGCTCGCGAGTGCCACCGTCAGGGCCATACATCCCGGAATGTACCAGACAAAATCGGCGCAGGACTGAACGCAACTCGCCAGCAGCCCGCTTGCGATGGCGGCGACGGCAGCCCGCTCGTCGCTGGTACGCAGCGCCCGCCAGGCGTCCCAGACTTTTTTGGCAACTTGTGCCAGGCAGAGAAGAAGAATCCCAATGCCTGCTAGACCGGCCTCGAAAAGGATCTGCACGTATCCACTTTCGGCGTGGTCATACTGGCACTCGTCGCGCCTTGGTTCAAACCAGGTCTCGTAGGCCAGCAGATGTCCGCCCACACCGACGCCAAGAATCGGGAATTCGCGGCTGCCGCTCAGGCAGGCGTGCCAGATTCGCCTGCGTACTTGACCGTGGTCCATTTCATCCCAGGTCGAGCCGACAAGCGTCTGTAGTTGGGCGGCCAGTCGCGGACCGTCGTAGCTTGCCAGCATGGTGCACGCAACGCAGGCCGCCGCGACGCACGCCAGCGCATGAGACCGGTTCAGAAAACCGACGGCGGCAAACCCGCAAAGACAGGACACGACAGCCACGCCCAATGCGATCGTCCCGCCGCGGGAAAAAGTGAGCAGTCCCGCGGTCAATACGACGGTAATTGACACGGCCGAAGCCAATCCGCGCTTCCAGGCTGCCTGCCGTGCGGCGGTCGAGCCGCTTGCAACGACACGATTCCAGCGCCCCAGGCTGAACAACAATGGCCCCGCGCCAATCGCTAATGCCTGGGCGAAGTGATTTTCGTTGTCGTACGGTCCTTTGACCGCCTCCGACACGTCGCGTGCCGGATGGCTGTAGACCCAGAGGAACTTGCCGTTTCCGACTGCGAATTGGGCGATTCCCAGGACTGCGAGCCCAACCGTAGCGACCGCGATACGTTGCAGCCAGATTTCCCAGTCCCGTTGAACTCGAACCCGGTTGTAGACCAGAAACAGCACTCCGCCATAGGCCCAAAGCGTCGACAGGCTGGTGCACGTCGCTGAGGGTACGAAGCTGGCACTCTGCCAGTTGCCGAGTCCCGTTGCGGTCGCGTGTCGATTCCAGAGCGGCAACCGGGCGGCCATTCCCGGCGAAAGACGGTCGAGAAAATCCCGAGGCCATGGAATTAGCTGCACGACGGCCAGGACGGTGGCGGCGGCGATCACCCATTCCAGTCCGGACAGCCCGCGAATTGGGCCTCTTTGGCCGATCTGGCCTGCCAGCCACAACAGGGCCGCCAGCGCGACCGCAATGACGAATAGAAAATGTCCTGTGGCATAGCGACCACCCAGAACAAGCGGCATCAGGAATACCGCGGCGCAGAGCGCGTAGTCGGCGGCGCAAGAACAGTTGCGGGCAAACCGAAGCGGAAAGCGTTCCGCCTCGCATTGCGGGGCGTTCGCTGGCGTCCCGGCTGGCGCACGGTTGTGCTGCTTCCGAGACGGGCAATCCGCTTCGTGTTTCGGCCTATCCATGCTGGTTCTCGGTCGATTTATCGATGCCTGCTGGGGAGACGGTTCCGCGCCGATCAGGCGGCCCTTCGTGGCACGATGCGCATCCTGACGTTCGGCGGCTCGGTACTCGCGACGGTGATTGCTCGATCCTTCGAAGCCGCGCCGCTTCCGCCCGCGGCGTCGCTGTCACCGTCGTCGTCGGCGGTGTAGGCGGGGACGTTTGCGTCCTGCGATTCGTCGAGCGCCGGCTCATCGCCACTCCCAGCCTCGCCGCCGTTCGCTTCACTGTACCCGTCACCGTAACCATAGCCGTACCCGTATCCGTACCCGTAATTGCCTTGCTCGGCGGCCGCGCTGACCTTGTTGGCCACGACGCCCGCAATCGCTACCTGCATTCCGCGCAATCCCTGGGCGGCGCGCAGCACAAGTCGCCGGTGGTTTTTTTCCGGCTGTACGACCAGAATCACACCGTCCGACTGGCGGCCGACGATGGCGCCATCCGTCGCGGCGAGCGCGGGGGGACAGTCGATCAAAACCTGTTCATATTGCGATTGCGCCCAGGCAATCAACTCGGCCATGCGATTGCGTCCGAGCAATTCGGCTGGATCGAGTGGCTTGCGGCCGGCGGGAAGGATTTCCATTTGAGCCAGCCCGCTGGGAACGATACGGGACTGGCATGCGTCAGCAATGTCTCCGTCATCGCGGAGGATCTCCGACAACCCGGGCCGGCGGCGCAGGTCAAACTGTTTGCTCAATCCGGGCCGGCGCATATCGGCGTCGATAACCAGCGTGCGCTTTCCGGCCTGCGCGAAAGCCGCAGCCAGATTGGCAAGCACGGTCGTCTTGCCGTCGCCCGGTTCCGCGCTGGTGACGGCAATGCAGTTCAGTTCGTCGGACGAAAACGCGATCGTCGTGCGCAGCGTGCGGAAGGCCTCGGTTTCTGCTTCCGAGCCAGAACAGCAGACACGCAGGGATTCGATTCCCACGGTGTCGGCTTCGGCTCTCATTTCGCGGATCACCGCCAGCACCGGTGTCGCGAGCTGTTCTTGAAGTTCCTCGGGAGTGCGGAAGCGGTCATCGAGCAGGTCGAGGGCATGGATCAAGGCGGCGCCGGCCAGGAATCCGCCGATCAGTACGACGCCGACCACGAAGGGCATGCTCGGGGATATGGGGCGCGGCCGCGCGGCGGGTTCGCTGACCACCGCCACGCGAACATCACCTCGACCGCTGCTCCGCAGATCGATACTGGCGATTCGATTGACAAGCATGTCGTGCAATTCGCGCTGTCGATCGACTTCCGATTCGAGCATTGCGATCTGGGCGCGGCGGTCGTTCAGGCGAATCGCTTCCGCCTCGGCATCGCGATACTGATCTTCCAGACGCTCGGCATGCGCATTGGCCTTGGCCAGTCGCTCCTGGATGATCGACAGCAGCATGGGGCCCAATCGTTCATCCTGCGGATCCTGGCCCAGCGAACCGGCCCGCCGCTGCAGATCGTCGAGATATCGCCGGGCAGTTTCGATCGATCGCGCGAGCTTCAGGATTTCCGGATGCCGATCGCCGTAGTGGTTGCGCATGGTATCGAGTCGCGCCTGATCGTCCAGCAGTTTCTTTTGCAGCGCCGTGGCCATTTCGGCGGAATGGGGATCAAGTCCCATGGCGTTCATCACGATCTCGCGTCCGACCAGAGGTTCGAGGCTGAGCAGATGTTGCCGCAGATCGCCGCCGTGGCTGGTTGTCCGCCGCACGGCGTTGAGCGTCGCTTCCAGACCGACCTGCTCCTGTTGGATGCGAATGCGCTCTTCATTCAGCGAAATGACACGCTGCACCGCCGGGTGCACGATATGTGCGTTTTCCCGAATCCCCAGATCGTGCAACTCGTGTTGCAGCGACAGCAATTCTTCCTGCCGCTGAACCAGCCGCTCTTCGGCCTTCAAGCGTTCCTGATCGAGGATCTCGACCAGTTCCGCCGAAACATCCCTGTGGTGCTGCTCGATGAACTTCAGGTAGGCGTCGACCACGATTTCCACGATCGCCGCCGCTGCTTCGGGGTTTCGCGAGCGATAATTGAGCTCGATCAGATTGGTCTGACGGACGCCCTTGGCGGTAAGGCGTTTCCGCAGCACTTCTCCCCATTCCGAGCGCCGGGAGGCGGCGAAGTCGATGCGCAGTTCGGCGGGCAACTGGCCGAGTTGCTCGAGTACCTCGTTGACCACGACCGAGTTATGGAACAATCGTTCGTGTGTCGGAATAAGTGTATCGAGGCTGTTGCCATCGGCGGCCATCGCCGTATTCCAGATATCACTTCCGGTCTGGGTGACCAGCAGCGCCGCGTTCGCTTGATAGACTCGCGGTACGGTGAGGTAGTACAGCGCCCCGATCGCGGCGACGACGATCAGCGTGGCAAACATCTGCGAGCGACGGTAGCGAATCGTGCGCAGGAACCGCACCACCGCTTCCATCACGTCATGCCCGGTGCGGCCGTCGTCGACCACCACGCTGACCGATCCTTCCGCCGAATGTTCGTACACTCCCGGCCCCCATTTACAACGATGCGATTCTTGACACAGGTCAGAGTCCCGGAATTGCGCTGGTAAAACCGAATCGGACAAACTCTCGAATAGTGCCGACCACGAACGTCGTCGGTGTTTCCTCGATGCTTACGACGTCGCCGGACGCCAGACGCAGATTGGCGCTGGCGTCCTGTTTGGCCTCCCGGACGGAAGCCTGTATCAGTATCGGCGGAGCGTCCGGATTGCCGGCACGGCGGATGATTCGCACCTTGTCGGCGATCTCGATCGAACGTCCACCCGCCATCGCGATTGCATCCAGCAGGCGCAATTCCTGATCGTCCGGAAGCTTGAATTGGTCCGCTTTCTTGACCAGTCCCATGACGTGCACGTATTCGTCGGGGCGTTTCATGACCATGACCACCGATCCGTCGCGCAGATCGAAAGCCCGGCCGCTGTTGGCCGGTGGATTCTCCAGATCGATCTGTGTGGTCCGATGTGCCGTCGCGAAGGAGGATCCTCGCGTGTTCGCGGGGCCCTCTGCGCGCGATGCCAGCGCAAGTTCGCCCGCGGCATGCCGCGCCGGATCGCCATCCTCGGAGGGATGTCGGACCTCGATGATCGAACTAGCGTCTTTCGACAACCCGCCCGCCGCAACCAGCGCCGATAACAGATCGCTCTGGGAAGCGGTGAGTTCCTTAAGCCCCGGCGATTCGACGGCTCCCACAACCGTGACCAGATTCGTGCGACGTGCCTTCATCATCAGGGCCACCTGCGGCGCTTTGTAAAACCCGCGTTGAACGCTCTCATCGTGAACAACCTGCTCGGCTTGGGATAATTCCAGCCCCGCTACCGCAACGCTGCCTACCAGCGGTATCTGTAACGTCCCGTCCTCCGCCACCCGCGTCGGCACCGGTTCCACCGCCCGCTCTTCCAGCCCGGTCATGATCAGGACGTCGAGCACGTCGCCTGGACGAATGACCTCGCTGGTGCCGGGCGCACGCGCCAGTTTCGATAGATCGATCCGCTGCACGTTGGAACGGTGGGGCGCGGCAAATTCACGCGGCAGACTGGCTGCCATGTGCATCGGGCGCTGGCAGCCTGTTGAAAGGCTGGAAATCGCGACGAGACACAGGCAGGTTACCGCCATGCGAACGTCAGCCGCCGCGCCGAGGCGCGATCGAGGCCGGTTCGGGATCGGGTCTTGGGGGCGTCGAGTCACGAATTCAACTGCCATTCCGCTTGCTGCTGGAATTATGAATCGCGATCGGGATCGCTACTGCCGCCGCGATCACGGTACCGATCAGAAGTGGGTTACCGATCGCTTCGCCAATCGGCCGCTGCCCTCGTTCGATCCCTTCTTGAGAAATAACGAGCAGCTGCGATCGAGCGGCCGGCGGCGCGGTCTCCTCGGTCCAGCAGCGACAAACGAACGTCGCATCTTCGGTGACAACGTGGCACACTCCACCACGCAGCTTCTCCAATCGGAATCGTCCCTTGGTATCGGTTGCCGTGTCTCCGACAGTCTCGCCGTTCTGCTCGACGCGAATTCGATACATCACTTTCGGCTTGCCTTGCGCGTCCACAGCCTGCCCCGTCAGCGCTCCCTTCTCGCCCAACGTTACGTCAGGGATCTTGATGTTCGCCGGCAAACGTGTCCCGTTCGCCGCCGGCGTGTCGACCGCCAGAACGGGATGGGGGATCGCGATCGCAATCGCGGTGAAAAACGCGGCAAATCGATGTCGCACCGAAAGTCTCATTTGCGGTCTCCTGCAAAACAGCCCTGGGGACGGCCGCTAAAAGGCGGTCGAGTGGGGCGGATATTATTGCGATGGTGATTCAGGCAAAAGAGCAGTTTTGAACAGGAACCTGGAAAGCAGGGTCGATCAGCCTTGCGCCGCTAGCAGCCGCCGACGCCGTGCGGAATGACAAATTGAGTTGCGGAGACCCCGACTCGTCCAGCGATGAGGTAGGATTGGGAGTTGCATCCCCGCCGTGCCGCAATTAGGCTGCAACCCGAGTCGGCTCCACCCGGCGTCAACCGTACCCGGAACGACTCTTAATCCCCCCTTTTGCCCCATACCAATCGCTGATCCATGAAAAGTTTCCGATTCACGCGTTGCTCGAAGTTGTTCCTGATTGCGCTGGTTCTGCATCTCGCGGCCGGCCAGGCTGCCTCCGCCGACGAGGCTCGCCTGCTGCGATTTCCGACGATCCACCGAGAACGCATCGTCTTCGGCTACGCGGGGGACCTGTATATTGTCTCGGGACAAGGCGGAGTCGCCCGACGATTGACCAGCGACCCGAAGAGCTATGAAATGTTCCCGCGGTTCTCGCCGGACGGGAAACTGCTGGCGTTTACGGGCCAGTACGACGGCAACACCGAAGTCTATGTGATGCCGGCGGAAGGCGGCGAGCCCCGGCGCCTGACCTTCACTTCGACATTGGACCGCGACGATGTTTCCGATCGGATGGGCCCCAATAATATTGTGATGACTTGGCGCGACAACGAAACGGTCGTCTACCGTTCGCGGCGAAACCAATGGAACCCGTTCAAAGGCGAGTTGACGTTGGCGCGACTCGGCGGAGGCATTCCGGAAACATTGCCGTTACCCAGGGGGGGCTGGTGCAGCTTCTCGCCCGACGGTCGCAAACTGGTCTATAACCGCGTCTTCCGGGAATTCCGTACCTGGAAGCGCTATCGCGGCGGTCAGGCGGACGACCTCTGGCTGTACGATTTTGAAACCGGGAAGACGACCCGGTTGTTCGAGGAATCGGCTCAAGACATTTTTCCGATGTGGCGCGGCGATCGCATCTACTTCGTTTCCGAGCGGGATGAAAATCATCAGCTCAATCTGTTTGTGCTCGATCTCACAACCAACCAGACACGACAGCTTACCCAATTTACCGAGTTCGGGGTCAAGTTCCCATCGCTTGGCGACAACGCAATTGTCTTTGAAAACGGCGGGTACATTTATCGTTTCGATCTGGCCACGGAGAAGGCCGAAAAAATCCCGATTGAAATTCATGAGGATCTGGCAATCGGCCGGAACGCGCTGCGCGACGTGTCGAAGGAAACAACCTCGTGGGATGTGGCTCCCGATGGTTCTCGCGCGGTGATCGGGGCGCGGGGCGACATTTTCAGCCTGCCGGCGAAAAACGGCGCCACACGCAACCTGACTCGAACACCGGGCGTGCACGAACGCAGCGCCGCCTGGTCTCCCGACGGCCGCTGGATTGCCTACGTCAGCGACCAGACCGGCGAAGACGAAATCTGGATTCGGCCCCAGGACGGTCCGGGCGAAGCCCGCCAATTGACCACCGGCGCCGATACCTACAAATACGGAATCGGCTGGTCTCCCGACTCCGGAAAAATCGCCTGGACCGACAAGCTCAACCGGCTTCAATTCGTGCATGTCGAAACGAAACAGGTCGTCGTGGTTGCGCAATCGAAGGCGTTTGAAATTCGCGAATTCTCCTGGTCGCTGGACAGCGCCTGGCTTGCCTTCACCCAACCGGAACCGCGCCGATTTCCAACGATCCAGATATACTCCCTGGAAGCCAGGAATACGCTCGCCGTGACCGACGGTTGGTTTGACGTCAGCTCTCCGGAATTCAGCAGCGACGGCAAGTACCTGTTCTTCGTCTCGGAAAGATCATTCAATCCCACCTACGGCAATACCGAATGGAATCATGTCTACAACGACCAGCAGCGAATCTACCTGGTGACCTTGACGAAGCAGACGCCATCGCCGTTCGCTCCCAAGTCCGATGAGGTCAAATTGAAGGGCGAGAGCGCCTCCCAGTCCGCTCAAGGCTCCGCCGAGAAACCGAAGGATGCGGAAGCGGCCGGCAAAAAGGAGAATGCCAACGCCGTTTCACCAGTCCAGGTCGATGCCGATGGCTTGCAGCAACGGATCGTCGTGCTTCCCATTTCCGCGTCCACTTATGGCAATCTGACCTCGGTCAAGGATCAGCTGTTCTACCAGCGCAAAGACAAACTGCTGATGTTTGATCTGGGCAAGGAAAAAGAAACGGAACTTGGATCGGTGGCCGGCTACCGGGTCTCCGCTGATCAGAAGAAAATGTTGGTTCGCATCGGTGGCGACTTTGGTATCGTCGATTTGCCTTCTGGCCGGATCGAGATCGGGGATCGCAAGCTGAGTCTCTCGGACATGACGGTGGCACTCGACCGCCGCGCCGAATGGAACCAGATTTATGCCGAATGCTGGCGTCAGATGCGAGACTTTTTCTACGCACCAAACTTGCACAATGTGAATTGGCCGGAGATGCGCAAGCGTTACGAGCCGCTGTTGTCCCACGTGCGGCACCGGGCGGATCTTACGTATCTTCTGGGCGAGATGATTGGCGAATTGAATGCCGGACACGCCTATGTCGGCGGCGGCGACTACCCGACGCCCGAGCGGATTCCGCTGGGACTCCTCGGCGCCAGCATCGCGCGCGATCCGAGCGGCTACTACCGCATCGAAAAAATCCTCCGCGGTCATAACTGGGACCCCAAATACCGCTCGCCGCTCACCGAAGTCGGTGTCAACATACGCGAGGGCGACCTGATCCTGGAGGTTGACGGGCGTTCCACCAAGAATCTCAACGACTTCTTTGAAGCCTTGGTAGGAAGGGCGGACAAACCGTTGCGGCTCACCGTTAACGACAAGCCTCAACCGGAAAACGCCCGCGTCGAAACCGTGATCCCGATCGCTAACGAACAGCCACTTTTCTATTTGAACTGGGTGCTGGACAATATCGAAACGGTGCGGCGAGCCACCAACGATCGCGTCGGCTACGTCCATATTCCCGACATGCAGGCTCATGGCCTGAACGAGTTCGCGAAGTTCTACTACGCGCAGCTCCATAAAGAGGCGCTGATCGTCGATTGCCGCGGCAACGGCGGTGGTAATGTTTCCCCAATGATCGTCGAACGACTCCGTCGCGAACCGGCAATGTGGACGATCGCGCGCAATGGAAATGTCAATGTCGATCCCACGGGACAGGTGCTGGGACCGAAAGTCCTGCTGATCGATCAACATTCGGCGAGCGACGGGGACATCGTCGGCTATCGATTCCGCACGCACAAACTTGGGCCGATTATCGGGCAACGATCCTGGGGCGGAGTGGTCGGTATCCGCGGCTCACTGCCGTTGCTCGACGGCGGTTACCTCAACCGCCCGGAATTCAGCCGTTTCAACCTGACCGGCGACGACTGGATCATGGAAGGCGTGGGGGTTGAGCCCGATATCACGGTCGACAACGATCCGGCGCACGAATTTGCCGGCGTCGACGACCAGCTGAATCGAGCGATCGAGGAAATCGTCAAGGCGCTGGACGCGAATCCCGTCAAGATCCCGCCGCCCCCGCCCTACCCCGACAAGCGAAAATAGCCGCATCGGCACCCCGTGCGACTGCCGTTGGCGGCGTTGGGGTATCGATCGTCGGGCCGTTGTGGCGTATTAATAGACCGACGGCCGACCGGCGCGTGGACGCCTGTTTGTGGTTGTCTTTGTATTTCGTTTCGGTGCCGGGGGCTGGGAGGAATCGGACGGGATTTTGCGATGGAAAACAGACGCACCGAATCGAGCCAGATCATGGAGGAGTTGGTTCGGCAAGCCAGGGAGCGGAAGCTGCTCTCGGAGCGCGCCGTACGCGAGCTGCTGGTGATTTCGCCTCTCGACAAGCCTGTACTCGAGAAAGACAAGACCTATTACATGACCGAGCCGATTGTTGGTTCGGACGCGCGTGGCGAATGGACGCCGGTGGCGTCGCAACTCCTGGGGTACCTCGGATTCAATAATGCCGAAACGGACCCGCCTGGAACGCCGGCGGCACACCTTTTTTCGTCGCGGTTGTCTCGAGATGCCCCGGTGTTTCGTTTGAGTTCGCAGCGATTCCGGCAGCTCTGCGAGGAGCGCAAGGTATTTGTCGTGACGGGCAAGGCGGTTCGAACCGCGCCAGCAGTCCCGGCTGCGCCAGCGGGCCAGGCAGCGCCAGTGCCGCCGGCGTCCCCAGGGGCGGCGCCAAATTCATTGGCGGCGACTGCGGCGGTGACCGACGGTGGTTCGGATTTCCCGCCGCTGCCGGTTGGCGAAGATCCTGGGTTCGCCGCGGTGATTCAGGCATTAGGTTCCACGACGCTTCAATACCAAACCGAGGAGCGGGTTTCGTTTCAAAGTGTGATTACCGACATTCTGCAGGCCCAGCGGGTCTTCAATACGTTGGGTGATCTCCAGCAGTCGTTAGGCATCGTTCAGGCCGCGATGGTCGCGTTCGATTCCAAGGTCAGTCAGTGGGAATACCGATTCACGGACTTCTTCCAGCGCAATCGTCCGGAAACGGTGGGCATGACGACGATTAACAGCCTGAAAGCTCAGCAGAGCAAAGGTCGCACGCATCTCGGTTCGGCTCGTTACCAGTTTCGCAAGCTGCTGTCGAATCTTGAACAGGCGAAGACGCAAGCCGAATAGGCACTCTCCTCGGAACGTCGAGCATCGGGTAGTTCTCTTTAGGGTCGTTTCTCGCTTTGCCGTGCGTCGGCGGAAAAAAACAAAAACTTCTCGGAAGATCGCGTCGGTTTTGGCCGGTTTTCAACGTTGATTATTTAGCGGGCGGTGGCCCGTGAACCGCGGCGGCGCCGAGGCGTCGCGATCGCGGAGTCGACCGATCGCGCCCTGGGGTCGATCTCGAGCGGCACAATTGGCGATCCGTATTTCGGTGCGAAGTTCGTCAATCTCGGCAGTACAGCGATCACCGATCTTGACATCAGTTACGTGGGGGAACAATGGCGGAGAAGCGGAGGCACGGCGCCCCAGTCGCTGTTTTTTGAATACCGCATCGGCGGGACTGCATTTGACAATTCTGGCTGGAGTTCGGGGCCCTTTCGTTGGATTTTGCGAACCCGATCCATGTGGCGGGCGCGGCGGCGCCGGTTTCGGAGCCGGCCAGTATTACGGTCTGGTTGCTGTTGACGGCGGGCATGGCGACATGGCGCGGGAGGTACGAAGCCGCGCGGCGCGTGGCTGGACGATTTGGCGTTCCTGCGCTACGATGGATGCCGGTTTGGAGCGGTTTTCGGCAAAGGATTAGATCCACGTGGACCCGTCACGAATCGCGATCGTCGAAGCCGATCTGGAGCGCGACGCTCATCGGCGCGCCGTTACGGAGTTGGTCGACGCCTATGCCGCGGACCCGATGGGGCGAGGCGCGCCGCTTTCCGAGGATGTCCTGCGGCGGCTCGTGCCTGGGCTGCGCGAACAACCGGGAACGCTGATCCTTCTGGCGTACAACCAGGATCGGCCGATCGGTATCGCGGTCTGCTTTCGCGGTTTCTCCACGTTTGCGGCTCGACCACTGATCAACATCCACGATCTGGCCGTGGTGCCGGAGTTTCGTGGATGCGGCGTCGGTAAAAGCCTGTTGCAAGCGGTCGAGGCCAAAGCGCGGGAATCGGGTTGCTGCAAAGTGACGCTCGAGGTGCAAGAACGCAACCATCGAGCGCGCCGCGCCTACGAATCGGCCGGATTCGCGCAGGCCGTGCACGCGCAGGAGGCGGGCGGAGCGTTGTTCATGAGCAAGCCCGTAGAATGAGAGCCGTCGGGACCGACAGATATCCTGGATCGAACACAAATCGCAACCGGTCTTATCCCGATCGGCGTTCGCCGTTAGATGCGGCCGATGACTTCCTCCACCGGGAATCGTACTTTGGCGAGCTGAGCGTATTTGTCGTCGTCGGCCCGGTACCCGGCGGCGCAGCCGACGCAGGTTTGATATCCCTGGTTTTGGATTCCCAGAATCTCGTCGTACTTTGCGGGCTCGATACCTTCCATCGGACAGGTATCGATCCCCAGCATCGCGGCGCAGGCCATGAACTGACCAAGCGCGATATAGACCTGCTTCGCGGCCCATTCGCTGGTTTGGAGCTGGGGGTGTTCGAGAAAACCCACGACCATTTTGCGGAAACCGGCTAACTTGCCGAGTTCGGTTCCCCGCGTCAACGCCGTGCGTTCGACAAGCCGATCGACGTCGGCCGGACCGGCGTCGGTCCGATTGGCAAGGACCACCATGTGGGAACAGTCTTTGGGTTGCGTCTGTCCCCACGAAGCCTGCGGCAGTCGCTCCTTGACGGCCGGATCGGTCACGACGAAGAACTTCCAGGGTTGCATCCCGTAACTCGAAGGGGTCAGTACGAGGCACTTTTCCAGGATATTCCAGTGCGCATCGTCGATTTTACGGCTCGCGTCGAATTTCTTGGTGGCGTACCGCCACTGCAAAGCAGCATGGACATTGTCCGGCGAAGCAAACGTCATCGGGGGACTCCGACAAGGATATCAGAAGTTTCGGCAAGGACTCGGTATTAACCCAATCTACGGCTCGCGGGGCGGCTCACCAAGGGGGAGACCCACGACCTTTCCGACGGGATTGCGGGGTGGTCGAGGTGTATTCAACTTGTTGCCATGTTGGCAAAATAGGAGCGTGCGCATTTCGCCTGCCGACGCTCGTTGACGTTCGTTCCCCAGGAGATTCCGCGATGTCTGAGACATTCCCCCGCATTAAACCGAGGATTCGTGAACTGCATGCGGAAATGACGCGATGGCGGCGGGAACTGCATGCGCATCCGCAAACCGCGTTCGAGGAGGTCTTTGCCTCCGAGTTTATTGCGGAAAAGCTCAAGGCGTGGGGAATTGAAACGCATCAGGGGTTGGCCAAGACCGGCGTCGTGGGCGTGATCTACGGGCAGTCGACGGGCGAACGGGGTAGCGGACCGCGAGTCGGGTTGCGCGCCGATATCGACGCATTGGATATCCACGAGTTAAATGAGTTTCCACATCGTTCAAAATTCCCGGGCAAGATGCACGCCTGCGGCCACGATGGGCACACGACGATGCTGCTGGGAGCGGCGCTGTATCTGGCCGAGACGCGGTTGTTCTCGGGTGTGGTCTACCTTATCTTCCAGCCGGCGGAGGAAAATGAAGGCGGCGCGCGGGTCATGATCAACGAGGGGCTGCTGGAGCGATTTCCCTGCGACGTTGTTTTCGGCATGCACAATTGGCCCGGATTGGCGGTCGGAAAATTCGCGGTTTGTTCCGGACCGATCATGGCGGCCTTTGATGTCTTCGAAATACGAATTCGTGGCCGCGGCTGCCATGCGGCGATGCCCCATCTCGGTGTCGATCCGATCGTCGCATCGGCCCAGGTGATCGGGGCTCTCCAGACATTGGCCAGCCGCAACGCAAACCCCTTGGATCAGCTTGTGGTGTCCGTCACGCAGATTCATGGCGGAGAAACCTGGAATGTGATTCCCGACGAAGTCGTGTTGCGCGGAACGGTTCGCACCTTCCAGCCGGCGGTCCAGGAAATGGCTGCCTCTCGCATGCGCGCGGTTGTGGAACATGTTTGCCATGCGCTCGGTTGCTCGGCGCAGATCGACTACCAGCGCCGGTACCCGGCAACGGTAAACACGGCTGCGGAAACCGGTCTGGCCGCGGCGGCGGCAGGTTCGATCTGCGGCGCGGAAAATGTCTGTACGCATGCGACGCCCTGCATGGGGTCCGAGGATTTCGCTTTCATGCTGCAGCACTGCCCTGGCTGCTACATCTGGGCCGGTAACGGGCCGGCGGAAAATGGACGCCAACTGCACAACGCACGCTACGATTTCAACGACGACCTGCTGCCGGTCGGTGCCAGCTACTGGGCCCAACTGGCCGAAGATTACTCGTCACGATCCCGCGGCTCCTTCGCTGCCCGTGAATTTGACGTCGCGCGGTGAAAACCACCCCCATGCAAGGACTCACGCTGGCAATACTCTTTCTGGTTCTGCCCGCCTCCGCCGTTTGCGGACTGGCTGGCGAATCGCAGTCCGACCCGGAACGATTTATTCGCTCGTTAAGCCCGTTTGACGAATCGGTTGCCGTGCAGGCGCTATACGAACTTTCCCAACGAGGCATCGGGCCAATGTCGACGGCTCTGGTCGAGGCTCTCGAAGGCGGGACCCCCGCTGTCAAGCGAGCGTCACAAAGATTCGTGGAGGAATGGCGCGCCACCGAACGGGCCCGCATCCGATGATTTCCAGTCCGTACTCTTTCCCGTAGTGGGCGTCGCGCTCGACCAACCCTGCAATGTTCGTTTCGTACTCGATTGCGTCCTGCGTCACGTCGTCGCTCCGCTGGATAAGGCGGTAGCCATTAGAGTTTCTCCCGATCAAGAATCGACTCGCAAGTGATCCCGATTCGAGTACGAGTGCGAGTACCGCTCCGTTGAGTACAAGTACGAGTAGGAGTACGAGTGCGAATACGAGTGCGAATACGAGTAAGAGGGGTGCCGGAACAAGCTACTTGTCGACGCGGCAATCGAGGCCACCAGCTGTACGGTGGGCCGTGGTACTCGGGCCTCGGGAGTACCTCGAACAACCCCTACGACCAACCCTAACGATAGCCCGCCTTGCCCAACAACCCGGATCGCATCATAGGCCACGCGGATGAACGCCGATTCGCCGCGAATGAACGCGCAGGATCGATCGGTGTTCGACGCTGACCAGCGTACGGCCGGGAGTGCTTTGCGCAGGTCGACGCAGGCGGCGGGCGTCTGATATAATCTCCGCATCGGTAGTTGCTGCAGATCGTGTTCGTGTCGTGGTTTCGCCGGCGATTCCAGGCGGAACGACCCTGATCCATGTTCGTTGTGAAAGGATGTTCTGTGTTGAGACTTATCGATTCCAAAACGATCGCCATCGCGGTCTGCTTCGGGCTGTTCGCAGGGATCGGGTTTCCCATCGCACACGGAGAAGACTGGCCGCAATGGATGGGACCGCGCCGCGACAATGTCTGGCGGGAAACCGGGATCATCGAGTCGATTCCACCTGGAGGATTGCCGATCGTCTGGCGCGCACCGGTGGCGGGTGGCTACGCCGGACCCGCAGTGGCCAATGGCCGTGTGTTTGTCGCCGATTACCAATCCGCCGAGGATGTGAAAATCGACAATTTCGACCGCAAGGAATTCACCGGGAAAGAACGACTGGTCTGTCTCGACGCCACTTCCGGCAAGCAACTCTGGGCGCATGAGTATCCGGTCAAGTACACCGTTTCCTACCCGGCCGGTCCGCGGGTGACGCCGACCGTCGACGGTGATCGCGTCTATTCCCTGGGAACGGAAGGCGATTTGTTCTGTTTTGACGCGGGGTCCGGGAAAGTCGTCTGGTCCAAAGATCTGAAAGTGGAATACAAGACCAAAGCCGCGCTGTGGGGTTGGGCCAGCCATCCTTTGATCGATGGTGACAAGCTGATTTGCATCGTCGGCGGCGAGGGATCGCATGCCGTTGCCTTCGATAAACGGACGGGCAAAGAACTCTGGAGAAACGGTACGGCGCCGGAGCAGGGTTACTGCCCACCGACGATTTTTTCGGTTGCTGGCAAACGCCAATTGATTCTCGTCCAGCCCAACCATTTGCGCGCGGTCGATCCGGAATCGGGTAAGCCGATCTGGTCGACTCCTTATGAAGCGGACAACGGTTCGATCATCATGACGCCGATCCTATGGAAAGACCATATCTTCCTCGGCGGTTTCAACAATCGAAAACTGCTGGTCCGACTCAACAACGATGGCACCGCGGCCGAACCGGTCTGGAAGGATCTGGCGGACCAGGCCTTGTCGCCGGTCAATGTCCAGCCGACCCTGGAAGGAGATATTCTCTACGGTTTCGATCAGGACGGACAGTTGATGGGAGTCAGACTGCCCGACGGCAAACGCCTGTTTCAGACCTCAGCGCCGATTTCCAAACGCAAGCAGGGTTCTGGATCGGCATTTCTGGTCAAGCAGGCCGATCGCTACTGGATGTTCAATGAACTCGGCGAAATCGTGCTCGGTAAACTCAGCACGCAAGGATTCGCCGAGTCGGGACGTGCCAAGGTCATCCGTCCGACCAATAACGCGTTCGGCAGACAGGTCGTCTGGTGCCCGCCGGCATTCGCGAATCGCCGGATGTACGTACGCAACGACGAAGAGTGTGTTTGTGTCGATTTGTCAGCACGGGCGACGCAATAGGACCGGGATGCGAGCGACTTCATGAATCCTCTGGTTCGATCGTCGTCCACAGTGTCGCCCCTGTCCCCGCAACCGAATTCGCGCCGATCGGGATGGCGACGCGGGACGCGTGGATTGATTGTGGCGGTCGTGTGCGCGTATGTCGGTTGGGGGTTCGTGCGTTCGCAGCAGGAGACGGTACTGGGGATCGCCGATTTCACCTGGCAGCAGGAAAACCCGATGTTCGGCTTGACGATCAAGTTCGGCTGGCCGCTGCTGTATGTGGAACGGATGGCTTCGGCAAATGCGCCAGCCCTGTTACCGTTTCCCGGGGACGTTCAACGATTGCCATACCTGCTGGATGCAACAATGGGCATCGTGCTGATACTGACGAGCGGCCTGGCGGTCTGGCGACTGACGGGAAGCTCGTGGCGATGGTCGCTGGCGCAGTGGATTTGGTTGATCACCGTTGCCGCAATCCACTTCTCCTGGTGGCGTTGGGAACATACGGCCTACCTGCGGATCCTGCCGACGAGCGGCGGACCGGATTGGTCCGTGTTCGCCGACGCGTTTACTCGTTACGGGAACTCCCCGATGCTGCGAGCGATGAAACTGCCGTTGGCCGCGATTGTCGCGATACTGTTCGCCAGTTGCGCATTCCTGTACCAGCTTCCCGATCTCGCCTGGCTCCTGCGGGGCGTGCGGCGAAACATTTTCGTCCGCCCGATCACCGCGATGCGTTCTGGAGCGCAATGACGATGGAACGACCGTTGGATCTTCCCGATATCGGCAGGGACGGTTTCACAGATGCTGCGCGGCGGGTTCTTCAATTCTTGCGCGAACATTTTCCGATGCTGAACTGGCAGATCCTGCGCATCGGCGACCGCGCCGCTGAACTCGACGGTAGGGAAGGCGATCCGCAAGGCGCTCGAGACGCCGACGATGGAATTGCCGCCGCAGGCGAACGTGCCGGCGATTTGTGGGACTGGGAACTGCCTCAGGAAACAAGCCTGATTCAACGACTGACGCCGCTGATCGTGCAGCCGCTTTGGAGCGGCCCCGAGCCGCGGTTCGGATCACTCGCAGGTTTCCCAGGGCCGTCCGGGAACGAGACGGCGAGGCCTCCCGAGGCTTGGGTGAAGATCCTGGCCGATCTGCTGAGTGCTTTGCTTGAGCACCAGGCGCAGGTGGCGTCCCTTCTGCGGGCTGCCGAGGATGCGCGAACGGAAGCAAGGACCGATTTTCTTACCGGACTTCCGAATCGACGAGGTTGGAACGAACGTTTGCGGGACGCTCAATGCCGGCGCGCGTCGTCCGGAGGAATGGCTCGCATTCTGGCGATCGACATCGATGATTTAAAACGCGTCAACGACACGCGGGGACACCTGCACGGAGATGAATTGCTGCGACGTGCCGCGGAAGTTCTTGTCACCGCCGCCACGCGCGAAGGAGAATGGGTGGCGCGAACAGGGGGCGACGAATTCGCAGTGCTGTCGGTCGGCAGCGATGGTCACGGGCTGGAAGAACTTCGCCGGCGATTTCGTGACGCATTTGTCGCGGCGGGGATAGGCGTGGCCATCGGTGGCGCGAGTGACGAACTCCGCAACCACGAATGCGGCGGTGCAAGCGGCGGTGCGAGCGGCGAGGCGAGCGGCGAGGCGACATTAGATTTGATGCGGCTGTGGGCCGACGCGGACGCCGATATGTGCCGCCAGAAAAGCGGATGCCAGGGAGGTTGACAGCGTGGGGAATTGCCATCGATCGCTCGCCATCGGACCGGAAACGCCGGAGTTGCTGCGTAAGGCCGACCGCGCCGTGCAGTCGCTGGCCGGTGCGTCGCGGAGACAGACGGTGGGGCTGTTCGATCACGGCTGCGTCTTCGTCAATGGCCTGCCTTGCTCGGCGCCTTGGCAGCGGCTTGGGCCAGGAGATGTTGTCGAGCTGCGCTTCGATGACGCGCGTCGCTACGCACCGCGGAAGAAGCCGCCAAAGTACCTCGGGTTCCAGATCCTGTTCGAGGACGAACATCTGATCGTCGTGGAGAAACCGGCGGGGTGGCTCACCGTGCCATCTCCGCGAGGTGAATCGAATACGCTGATCCAACGCATTTCCGACTACTACACGCGGGGAAATCGAGGCCGTCGTGTCCTGGTGCGCGCCGTCCATCGGCTCGATCGAGGCGTTTCCGGGGTCCTGGTATTCGCGCGGCACGACGACGCACTGCGCGGCCTGCGCCGGCAATTCGAATCGCATTCGCCCTCCCGCGAATACTGGGCGATTGTCGCCGGAGTGATCGCAACGCCACAAGCGACGATCCGCAGCTACCTGGCGACCAGCAAATCGCTGACACGCTATTCCACTTCCGATCCCGATCAGGGTGAACTGGCCATCACACATTATTGCGTGGAGTCGGTCGGCAGCGACTACTCGATTCTGCGCGTGCGCCTGGAGACCGGCAGACGCAATCAGATTCGCGTCCATCTGGCGGAGGCCGGTCACCCGGTACTGGGCGACCAGCGGTACTCGCCAGAACGGGCTGCCCATCCGCGCTGGCGATATGCACGCCTGGCACTCCACGCCGAAACGCTGGAATTCACCCATCCATGCTCGGGCGAAAAATGCCGTTTCGAATCGCCCCTGCCCGCTGAATTCACCGACTTTCAGTCTCGTTAGCGGTCTCCAGTTCTTCCTGCCCAGAAGGGCAACGCCGTGCGAGTCCTGTCGCTGTGTGCCCAGGGCATCGCGATGTCGCCCAAGGGCCGGTAGTGTTGCACCACGGTCTTTTCCGGCCCCTCTCCCCGGCCCTTCTCCCCGGAAATACCGAGGGAGAAGGGAGGACCGTTGCTTGCAGGCGCGGCTATTGACTGTCGATGGGGCGATCGGGGGGCGGCGCGGGCGGCTGCGCCCATTGGAACGTCGATTGATAGGCGATGTTCAAATGAGGTGTCTCGACCCAGCGTCCTTGATCGCGTCGCGAAATCAACAGCGCGTCCAGTGTTCCTGTCGTCAGCAAAGTCCGTTCCACGGGCCACGGCGCGGAACCCGACTGCATGAACGGCTCGATCTGCTGCAACAGGTGCGAGAAATGCATGAACGGCCGCGCCTCTTGCGTCCAGAAGACCGCCGCCTCCTGCCGTTGGTCGGCGTACCGCCAGGCGGCTGCCCAGTCGATGTAGAGCTGGTCCAGCGAGAGCACGCTGGCACGAAGTCCGTCGACGTATTCCACGATAAACAGCGCCGGTTGCGGCACCAGCTCGCGCAACGGTTTGTTCGTCGGGATCGGTCGGTCCTTCGCGCAGCGCAAAACGGTGTCCAAGAGTTCCCGATCGATCACCCCGGCATCGATCGCCTGCCAGACCGCCGGTCCGTGCAGTGTGCGCACGCGACGTACTCCCGATTCGCCGCCCGGCCGGCGTTCGGCGAGGCATTGCACCACTTCCAACGCATGGAATCCATACGAGTCCAGGCGGTGGTAGGAAAGCGCGACGATTTCGCGCAAAGGGCGATTGCGATCGACGTCACGAGCCGGTTCGCGCCAGAGTACCGGCAGTGACGAGCCCGCCATCAGCGGAATTCCGGCTTGGGTCGCCTGATCGTAAATCGCTTTGGCGTCCTGCCAGTTGTCGGCGAAGTGCTTGTCGATGAAAAGCGGCACGGCTCGATTCGCCGCGCGAACCAGGCGCACGATCTCGTCGAACATCCGTCGTTTCGGAAACAGAATCTGGCCTGTGTCGGACTCGGGGTAGTTGCCATGTTCGGCCACCAGAAAGATCCCGTCGACCGCGAGCTTACCTGTACCCAGCGTCAATGCCTGCTCGATCGTGGCGCACAGAGGAATCCCGTGTCGCGCGGTCAGTGCACGTCCTTTGTCGTTGGCAGGGAATTGTTCGATATGCAGCGAGGCGAGCTTGAGTTTGGGAAAGGGCGCCGTGCCGGTCAGTTCGTAGCCCTGCAGCAGCCGGCTGAGAAACATGTCGGCGTGCGAATTGTGATAATAGACGGTGGTGACACCGGCGACGCTCGGAACGCGCGGTTCAACGCCGGATACTCCCGCCGTCGGCCCGGTCGCGGGCAACAACAGCGAAGATGCCAGGGCGCTCAGAGCATCGCGCCGTGTCACTGCCGATCGTTGGTGGCTCGACAAGCTCCCCATACCGGGCGACTCCTCAGGCATCGCGATTGGCGAATGGCCAATCGGTGGCCGTATAGTTGATCGCCAGTTCCGGCGTCAGTCTCCAATCACCGTGTGCGGCCGCGCTCCGCATCAAGGCGTCCAGCGCGCCTGTGGTGAGCAGCGTCCGCTCGACCGGATAGACCGCTTTCTGCGTATGAATCATGGCGTCGATGGCGCGCGTCAGGTACGCGAAATGCCCAAATGGTTTTCCCTCCTGCAACTCAAAGAACACGACCAGTGGCTGGTCCTGGCCCCGCAGTTTCGCCGCGAACACGAACTGATCGGCGAGCCCGTTCGCGATGGCGACGGTGGCGACCAGGCCATCGCGATAGGCGAGCTGGTAGAAGGCCGCGGAGTCGTTCAGTCGTTCCAGATCCGGCGCGACGGCGCGTGGCATCGCCTTGATCGACGCTTCGAATAAGGCTCGCGACCATTCGCCGCGCTGCAGGCCGCGGTGGATCTGAGCCCCTCGCAAGGCGCGCACGGCGTAAATGCCCGACTCGCCCGCACCGCGCCGCTCCAGCATGCACTGCAGGCCCTCCAGGGCGTGGAATCCATACGATTCCAAGCCGCCGTACCCCAGCATCAGCGCCGCTTCGATCTCGCAGCCGCGCGGAAGCTCCCGAGCGGGACGGCGCCAAGTTACCGGCACCGAGGAGCCGGCCATGAACGGAAATCCCAGCTCTCGGGCGGTGGTGACCATATGCAGCGCGTCCGGCCAACGATAGGAGAGGTGCTTGTCATTGAAGACCGGCGCCGTCGATCCGGTGCGGCGAAACGTCCGCACGATCTGGTCGAAAAATTTGCGTCGCGGGTAGGTTACCTGTCCCGTATCGGGCGTCGACGGGTAGTTGCCATGTTCGGCGATACTCAAGACGCCCGCGACCTGTAAGCGGTCGGAGCCCAGGGTGAGCGCTTCGTCGATCGAGCCGGCGAGGCGGAACCCGAACTTTTCCGCAAGGCCCGCGCTCAGGTCTCCCGCGGGGCGCTGGTCGACATACAGGCTGGCAAGCCGCAGCGCCGGGCCCACACCACCTTGCTGATCAAATCCGTGCAGGATCTTGCCGACAATCACATCCGCGTGCGTATTCTCGCGGTACTCGGTGACCAATGCGGCCACGGGCAGCGGATCGCCCCCCTGCCCTCCCCGACCAAGCGACCAGCAACCGGACTCGCGCCCTTCGAGCCGATCGGCCGAAACGCCATTGACGGTGCAGCCCACTCCTGCGGAAGCGAGGCCCCACAACAATTCTCGTCGGTGCATTTGAACAACCATCCCGACCCTCCTGTGCTTGCAAACGGGGCTTCTATCCTACCTTGCAGGTCGTTGCAAAAGAAAGGCGATTATGGCAATGCACTTGGCTCGTCGACCGCGCGATCGCGCCACGTCGTTGCGCAGTCGCGACGGAAGTCGTCCGCTTGGGGATCCAACCGATTCGCTCCGAAAAAACGGGCGCGGTTCGCGGGTCGAATGCGCCGCAGTCGAATCTCAAGGACGCACAACGCTGCCGTCGCGTTGTCGAATCGCGGGCCAGGCGCCGTTGTACGGATGGTCGGGGAACGGAAAGCGGGCCGCCAAGGCCTCATCGAGATCGATTCCCCAGCCGGGCCGGTCATTCGGCCAGACGGCGCCATCGCGCAGTTCCATGCAGCCCGGGAATACGTCGCGTGTGGCCTGATTGAACGGTGAAAATTCCTGGATGCCGAAATTCGGGCAGGCCAGGTCGAGCGCGAGATTGGCGGCGTGCCCGACCGGCGACGTATCGCCGGGTCCGTGCCAGGCGGTACGTACACCGAAGAACTCGCAGAGTGCCGCCAGCTTCCGCGACATCGTCAGGCCACCGATCATCGACAGGTGCACGCGGATGTAATCGATCAGCTGCTCCCGGATCAATGGCAGGAACTCGTGAACATTCGTGAACAGTTCGCCCATCGCCAACGGCAGGTGCGTGGTCGCGCGGAGCCGCCGGAAGTAGTCGATTTCCTCCGGCGGTAACGCG
>Ga0194121_10000521_pt1 | contig 67988 bp, 59 predicted proteins | sample TA2MahCa50mmetaG_FD_148609 | JGI IMG/M metagenome (GOLD analysis project Ga0194121, IMG submission 148609) | Freshwater microbial communities from Lake Tanganyika, Tanzania - TA2015020 Mahale Deep Cast 50m | ecosystem: Environmental > Aquatic > Freshwater > Lake | place: Tanzania: Lake...
GTGGCCGGAGGCCGTCACCGGGTTCGGCCCGCCGAACGGCGAGCGCATGCAGAGGCCACCGTTGATCGCGGCGTCACAGCTCCGATCATACTTCCACCCCTCCTTCGACGGGTTGCCGAAGATCCGCACCTGGGTGTTCCCGAGGACCGGCCCAAGGTTCACGTTCTGCCCCGAGAACTGATCGAGGAAGAAGGCAAACGAAGCGGGGGAGTTGAAGGCTCGGTTGAAGGTCAGGCGCCAATTCTGCGTCGGCGTCGCCTTCCACACGAAGGCCGCACGCGGCGAGAACTGGGACCCCTCGAGCCTTGAGTTCATGTCGCCGCGGACGGCGCCGGTAAACTCGATGTTCTCGGTGAGGTTGCGGGTGAACTGCAGGTAGCCGCCCATCTCGGTGATGTTGTCATCCTCCTCGTTGCGGCCCATGATTGTCCCCGCCGTCACTGGCGTGGTCGCGATGTAGTCCGCCCCGGCCGTGAGCTTGGTGTCCCCGAGGTTGAAGCCCTGCTGGAGCTGGCCGACGAGGACGGTCGAGTTGTCGACGACCGGGAGCCCCGTGCGGAGGTAGAAGGTGCCGTTGTCATCACTCGCATCGGCGTTGCCGGCGTTCGACCCATTGTAGAAGACCTGCGCGAAGAACTTTTTGTGGCGGAAGCGCTGCTGGACGTTGACGTAGCTCCAGTTCTTGACCTGCGCGGCACCGAAGGTGCCGGTGATCTCGATGGCGCTGGCGACGTTCGAGTAGCCGACCGTTGTGATCGCCTCGGTGTTCTCGCTCGGCCGGTAGTCGATTCGCGCCTCGCCGGAGTACTTCTCGAGCCCGTAGTCACGGAACTTGGCGACGCCGCTGCGCGACGCCGGTACGGCCGGGTTCACCTGGCCCGTCGCCGTCCGCCCCCAGATCGCGTAGTTCGCGCGCGCCTGCGGGGTCGCGTTCGGGCCCGCGTCAATTTCGTTGGGGTCGGTGTACTCCCAGTCCTGCGCGGTGAAGTATTCGCCGGAGAATTTGTAGCCCCACTTCTCGCTGAGCGTGCCGGCGTGGCGGAGCCCGACGCGGGCGAGCGAGCGCTCCCCACCGTCGAGGGTGATCTGGCTCCCCTTTGAGGTGAACGGGGACTTGGTGATTACGTGGAGGACGCCGGCGCCGGAGTTCGGGCCGTAGAGCGCCGAGGCCGGACCCTGAAGGACCTCGATGCGATCGATGTCGTCACCGGTACCGGTGAAGAGGAAGGGGACGTTCACGCGTAGCGACGGGACGCCGGCGAACCGGTAATCCTGCAGCATCAGCATGGCAGTCGAGAAGGCGTTGTTGAAGCCGCGCGAGACGATGTTCGCCTGCACGATCCCGCCGTTCGAGATCGAGACGCCCGGGACCGCCTTGATGTGGTCCACGATCGAGGCGGCGGGCCGCTCGGCGATCCGCTCCGAGGTCACGACCGAGATCGCGTTCGGCGAGTCGAGGATCTTCTCCGGCTCGGCGCCGCGGGTGCCCAAGGTCACGACCTGGTTGAGCTGGGCTGCGAGCTCCGACAACGAGACGTTCACCGTCGTCGTGGCGCTGGCCGCGACGCGGATTCCCTCGACGCGCTTCTGCGAGAACCCTATCCGGGAGACGACGACCGCGTAGGTCCCTGCCGGCACATTGCCGATCCGGTAGTTGCCATCATCGCCGGTCGAGCCCAGCGCCATTCGGGTCGCCCCGGAGACGACCTGGACCTGGGCGCCCGGGATCGGGGTCGTGCCCCCTTCTTGGGTGACCCGGCCGGCAACGGCACCGGACTGCGCTTGGGCGGTGCTGACCGCCGAGACGAGTCCGAGCAGGGCAAGCGCCGAGCTGAGGAGACGAATTCGCATATGGGAGAGACCTCCGTGAGCGTGATGAAGGCCCCCGGGAGGCCCGGGAACCGCGAGTTAACATCCCACGCCGGACGGTCGGCGTCAATGGTAGCAGGATGCCAGTCGAACCCTGACGAGTGGGTCAAAAGGGCGGTAACAGGGGACAGGGACCAGGTATCAGGGACCAGGTACCTGTCCCCTCCTGTCACCTGGTCCCTGCCACTTTGTGCCCCTGAATCGAGAGCCGCCACTTGGGATGCGCCAAGCAGTACGCCACCGCCGCGGCGGTGTTTGCCGCGAGGTCGGGACCGTCCATCGGCTGTAATAGGAAGTGGCGGAACCCGAGCCCCTCGAACCGCTCCGGCATCGCCTCCGCCTGCGGGAAGACGAGTTTGAGCTCGTCCCCGGTGGTCGCCACCAGCGGGGCGTCCGCCTTGGGGCTCACACAGACCCAGTCGATCCCCGCCGGGACCGGCTGCGTCCCGTTGGTCTCGACCGCGACGTCGAACCCCTTGGCCTGGAGCGCGGCGACGGCGGCCGCATCCAATTGGAGGAGGGGCTCCCCCCCGGTGCAGACCACCAGCCGCTTCCCGCTGGCCCCTTCGGATCCCGTCGGCCACCGAGACGCGACCGCCTCGGCCAGCGCCTCGGCCGTCGCGAACTTGCCGCCGTCCGGCCCCACCCCCACGAAATCGGTGTCGCAGAAGCGGCAGGTCGCCGTCGCCCGGTCCGCCTCGCGCCCCGTCCAGAGATTACACCCCGAGAACCGACAGAAGACCGCCGGTCGCCCCGCCTGGATCCCCTCCCCCTGCAGGGTATAGAAGATCTCCTTGACGGTGTACGTCACGCCGGCCGTCCTCGCGCCTCGGCGAACCCCTTCGCCCGAAGGGCGCACGCATCGCACCGACCACAGGGGGTTCCGTCCCCCTCAGGGTCGTAGCAGCTGATCGTCTCGTCGTAGTCCACGCCCAAGGCGAAGCCGGAGCGGATGATGTCGGCCTTGGAGCAGTCGATCAGTGGGGTGAGGATTCGCGTGCGGCTCGTCCCCTCCACCCCGGCCTTGGTCGCGAGGTTCGCCATCTGCTCGTACGCGGCGATGTACGCCGGTCGGCAGTCGGGGTAGCCGCTGTAGTCGAGGGCGTTCACGCCGATCAGCAGGTCCGTGGCCCCGAGCACCTCCGCCCAGGCGAGCGCGAAGGAGAGGAAGATCGTGTTCCGCGCCGGTACATAGGTGATCGGGATCCCCTCATGCATCGCGGCCGCATCGCGGTCCTTGGGCACCGCGAGGTCGGCGGTGAGCGCCGAGCCGCCGAAGAGGCGCAGGTCGATGTCGACCACCACATGCCGCGCCACCTGATACCGCTCGGCGATCCGCCGAGCCCGATCGATCTCGATCCCATGCCGCTGGCCGTAGCGGAAGGTCAGCGCATTCACCGCGTAGCCGGCCTCGGTGGCGAGGGCGAGGACCGTGGTGGAGTCGAGTCCCCCGCTCAGGAGGAGGACGGCGGGGGTCCCCGCCGGGACGGCGGGCAGGGTCGCGAGGGGCATCCGTGAAATCTGATGGGTCCGGCCCCCGCTGGCGCGGGCGCCGGTCTATTGTGTCGTCGCCGCCGGCTGCTGCTGCGTCAGACAGTGCAACGTCCCAAGCCCCCAGACGAGATCCACCGCGTGGATCCCGACGATCTCCCGCTCTGGGAAGCACTCGGCCAGCGTGTTGAGCGCGATCCGATCATTCGGGTCGTTGAAGGTCGGGACGATCACCACCCTGTTCGCGATATAGAAGTTCGCGTAGCTCGCCGGGAGCCGCGTCCCATCCATGATCACCGCGCGCGGATAGGGGAGGGTGATCACCTGCAGCGTCTCACCCCGCGCATCGGTCGCTCGCTGGAGCCGATGGCGGTTGTCGAGCGACCTCGCGTGATTCTCGTCCGCGGGGTCCTCCTCGTGCGCCAGGACCACGACCCCTGGTGCGACGAAGCGCGCGATGTCGTCGACATGTCCATGCGTGTCATCCCCGACGCACCCTTCGCCCAACCAGATGGTCTTGGTGATTCCCAGCTCCGCGGCGAAGGCGCGCTCGTAGTCCTCACGCGTGAAGCCGGGGTTCCGCACCTGCACATCGGTGAGGAGCCATTCCTCGGTGACGAGGATCGTGCCGAGGCCATCGGTCTCGATCCCGCCCCCCTCGAGGATCAGGCGCCCGCGCCCGTCCTGCCGCTGCGGCTCGGTACGCGCGATACCGGTATGGTCGGCGATGAACGCGCCGATCCGCGCATCGCGCGCGAAGTTCTCGTACTTGGCCCAGGCGTTGAATCCCCAGTTGGCCCACCGCACCGAGCCATCGGCGAGGAGCACGCCAGTGGGCGCCGAGTCACGCAACCAGACCCGATCCGACGGACATTGATGCAGATGGATGCGTGATTCGCGGACCTCGTGCATCCGCAGACAGTGCCACGCCTGTTCCTCGGTGGCCTCGTCGTGCACGAGGATGTGCACCCGCTCATGCGCAGCGAGCGCGCGTGCGATCTCGGCGTAGACCCATGGGATCGGTCCGAACTTCCCGGGCCAATCAGGCTCATGATGGGGCCACGAGATCCAGGTGGCGTCGTGGCGCTCCCACTCCGCCGGCCAGCGCACCCCAGCGGGGCCGACCGGCGGGCGCTGCCCCGCGCGGTTCACGACCCGAGCCAGCGGTTCAGGATCGGGCTATACGCGTCGATCCGGCGATCGCGCAGGAAGGGCCAGTTCCGCCGCGTGTATTCGATCAGGCTCGGATCGCAGGTCGCGATCAGCGTGGTCTCACCCGTCTCCGCCTGCGCCATGTATCGCCCGTACGGATCGCAGATGAACGAATGCCCGAAGAACTCGAGTCCATCGGTCCCCGCCTCGGGCTCGAACCCCGCGCGATTCGGCGCGGCGACGAAGACCCCATTGGCGATCGCATGCGCACGCTGCGCGGTGCGCCAGGCATCGACCTGCGCCGCCCCCCACTCGGCCTTTTCCGCCGGATGCCACCCGATCGCCGTCGGATAGATCAGGAGGTCGGCGCCGAGGAGGGCGGTGATGCGCGCCCCCTCCGGATACCACTGATCCCAACAGATGAGGACGCCGATCGTCGCGTAGCGCGTCTTCCACACCATGAATCCCGACGCCTCGGCCTCTGGACCGCGCGCGCCCTTCGGCTGCACCGAGACACCGGCATCCCCGGGGGCGAAGTAGTACTTCTCCTCGAAGAGCGGGTCGTGCGGGATGTGCATCTTGCGATAGAGCCCGAGCAGCGCGCCGTCGGCGTCGATCACCGCAGCGCTGTTGCGATAGACGCCCGGGGCCTGCCGCTCGTAGAACGGCACGACGAGCACCACCGCGAGCTCCTTCGCCACCGCCTGCAGGCGCGTCACCGTCGGACCGGTGACCTCCTCCGCGAGATCGAAGCGACTCGCATCGAGCGTCTTGCAGAAGTAGGGGGCGTTGAAGAGCTCCTTCAGGCAGATGACCTGCGCCCCCCTCGTGTGCGCGTCACGGATCCGCCGCTCGGTGGCGACGAGGGTCGCCTCAGCGGTGGACTCCACCCCGTCCTGGATCACCGCGACGGTGAAGGGCGCCCGCACGCGCACGGTCGTGCTCACTTCCCGCGCGCCTTCTTCACCGCCGCGCCGAGCTCGGTGTAGGCGTCCGCCGAGAGCTCGCGGAAGGGGCGCATGATATGCTGGATCCGCCCATCCGGGCCGATCACGAAGACCACCCGCTTGTAGAAATTCACGGCAGGGAACTTCACGTCGTACTTCTCCCCGAGGATCCCCTCGGTATCGGAGACGAAGGTCTGTGGGAACTTCTTCTCCGCCGCCCAACTCTGGAGGGTGGAGATCTCGTCGGTGCTGATGGCGAGCAGCGTCACCCCATCACCGTTGTTGAAGAGCGTGGCGTACTGATCACGGTACGCCTCCATTTGTGCCGTTCAGCCACCGGTCCTCGCCTTCGGGAAGAAGGCGAGGACGACGGTCTGCCCGCGCAGACCGCTGAGGGTGATCGGCTTGGGCCGGAGGCCGTCCCGCGTCGCCGCGGGAAGGGTGAAGTCGGGGGCGAGGTCGCCCACCTTGGGGCCGCCATCCTGCGCCGCCAACGCCCCGGGGGCGATGAGGGCGACGAGGCCGCGGAACGCGTGCCGCATGAAGGAGGATGTCATAGGGTGAAGAGTGTCTGGCGCGGGCGGTCGCCGCAATGATCAGGGGGTGATCAGTCGCAAGGCACTGGGCACGCTCACGACCTCTACCTCGGCGCTCGGAGTGCGCCGGAGCTCGCCATCGACCTCGATCCAGGGCGCCGATTCACACCGCACGCGGAATGTGGTCCCCCGCCGATGGGTGCAGGCGGGGTCGCCGAGGTGCCTGCCACGGAGGGCGGAGAGGAGGAGGGGGAGGCGTCGCCAGCGCGGGACGTCGAGGAAGGCGACGGCATCGAGGAGCCCATCGTCGATCCGCGCGCCGGGGGCCACATGGAAGGCGCCACCGAAGAGCGCCCCGTTGGAGAAGACGGCGAGGAGGTGCGGGCGCATCGCGCCGTCATCGAGCGCGAGCGAGAGGGCGCGGTAGCGCACCGCCTCGGCGAACGCCGCGAGGATGTAGCGCGGCGCACCGGGCAGTGGGCGCAGTCGCTCGGCGAAGGTGTTGCACGCCACGTCGAAGCCGATCCCCGCGACGTTCAGGAACCAGTGTCCACCGATCCGCCCCATGTCGACGCGACGTTCACGGGCTGAACCGTTCGCGAGCGCCTCGGCAAGTTGGTTCGCCATCACGGCGGGGGCCCCACCGGCGAGCCCGAGATTCTTCACGAAGTCATTCCCGGTCCCCGCCGGGATCAGCGCGAGGCGGAGCGGGGCACCCGCCGCGGCGACCGGCCCCGCGACATTGGAGAAGCTCCCATCCCCGCCGACCACCACCAGCGTCTCGATCCCCTCGGCGATCGCCTCGGCCACCACTCGCGCCTCATCCCCTGCGCGTTCGGTGGATCGCACATCCACGAAACCGATCCGGGCGAACGCGGCACGGATGCCAGCAATCGCCCGGGTGCCGCGGCCCGATCCGGCCGCGGGGTTATAGAGGACGCGGACCGCGCTACCGCCCACCGGCGAGCTGGCGCAGCACGTACTGCAGGATCCCGCCATGCCGGTAGTAGTTGAGCTCCTCCGGGGTGTCGATCCGGCTGCGCACCTGGAAGGTGAACGTCCCCTTCGCGCCGACCGCCTTCACCGTCAGCGTCGCGCGCGGCGCCATCGTGTCGGAGAGCCCCTCGATGGTGAGGGTCTCGAACCCGGTGAGCCCGAGCGACTGCCGCGTCTCACCCGCGGCGAACTCGAGCGGGAGCACCCCCATCCCGACGAGGTTCGAGCGATGGATCCGCTCGAAGCTCTCGGCGATCACCGCGCGCACCCCGAGGAGCATCGTCCCCTTCGCCGCCCAGTCGCGCGAGGAGCCGGTGCCATACTCCTTTCCGGCGATGATGACGAGCGGGGTGCCGGCCTGCTGATAGGCGATCGACGCCTCGTAGAACGAGGTCGGCTCCGCGCCCTCGGCGGTCCGCGTCCACCACCCCTCCATCCCCGGCGTGAGCTCGTTCTTGAGACGGATGTTCGCGAAGGTGCCGCGCATCATCACCTCGTGGTTCCCGCGCCGCGCGCCATACGAGTTGAAATCCTTCTTGGCGACGCCGAGCGAGGCGAGCCACTGACCGGCGGGCGACTTCTCCGCGATCGAACCGGCGGGGGAGATATGGTCGGTGGTGATCGAGTCCGCGAACATCCCGAGCACCCGCGCCTTCGCGATCGGCTGGACCCCCGGCGGGGTCATCGTCATCCCCTCGAAGTACGGGGGATGCTTCACGTACGTCGAGGCATCATCCCAGACGTAGCGATCGCCGGTCGGGGCTTTGATCGCCTTCCACTCGGCGTCGCCACCGAAGACGTCGGCGTATTCCTTCTCGAACTGCTCGCGCTTCACCGCGCGCAGCACCGTGTTCTCCACCTCCTGCGTGGTCGGCCAGATGTCGCGCAGGAAGACGGGACCCTTCGCCCCGACGCCGATCGGTTCCTTGTCGAAATCGATGTCGGCGCGGCCGGCGAGGGCGTACGCCACCACGAGCGGCGGCGAGGCGAGATAGTTGAAGCGCGTCTGCGGATTCACGCGCCCCTCGAAGTTGCGGTTGCCCGAGAGCACGGCGGCAACGGTGAGCTTCCCGTGATCGATCGCCTTGCTGATCGTCTCCGGGAGCGGTCCCGAGTTCCCGATGCAGGTGGTGCACCCGTAGCCGACGATCTGGAAGCCGAGGGCGTCGAGCGCGGGCTGCACGCCCGCCCTGCCGAAGTAGTCGCGTACGACCTTCGATCCTGGCGCGAGCGAGGTCTTCACCCAGGGCTTGGAGGTGAGCCCCGCCGCGACCGCCTTCTGCGCGAGGAGCCCCGCCGCGAGCATCACGCTCGGATTGGAGGTGTTGGTGCAGCTCGTGATCGCCGCGATCACCACAGCACCGTCGTGCAGCTCGAACTCGCTCCCGCGATGCGTGGTCTTCACCGCCGCCGGGGTGAGGTCGACCGCGGTCGCCGCCCCGCCCGACTTCGCCGCCGCGGCCTGCGCCACCCGCTCCTTCTCCGCCTTGAAGGCGTCGGCGTAGGTGGGCTTCATCTGCGTGAGCGCGATCCGGTCCTGCGGCCGCTTCGGCCCCGCGAGCGAGGGGACGACGGTCGAGAGGTCGAGCTCCAAGGTGTCGGTGAAGACAGGGTCCGGGGTCTCCGCGGTGCGGAAGAGTCCCTGCGCCTTGGTGTACGCCTCGACGAGCTTGATCTGGTGTTCGCTGCGCCCCGAGAGGCGGAGATACTTGAGCGTCTCCTCATCCACCGGGAAGAAGCCCATCGTCGCGCCATATTCCGGCGCCATGTTCGCGATCGTCGCGCGGTCGGCGAGCGCGAGCCCATCGAGCCCCGGGCCGTGGTACTCGACGAACTTGCCGACGACCTTCTTCTTGCGGAGCATCTCGGTGCAGGTGAGCACGAGGTCGGTCGCGGTCGCGCCGAGCGGGAGCTTGCCCGTGAGCTTGAACCCCACCACCTCGGGGATCAGCATCGAGACGGGCTGGCCGAGCATCGCCGCCTCGGCCTCGATCCCGCCGACGCCCCAGCCGAGGACGCCGAGGCCGTTGATCATTGTGGTGTGCGAGTCGGTGCCGACGAGCGAATCGCAGTAGACCGTCGGGGTGCCATCCTCCTCGCCGACGAACGCGACCTGCGCGAGGTACTCGAGGTTCACCTGGTGACAGATCCCGGTGCCCGGCGGGACGACGCGGAAGTTGCGGAGCGCGGTGCCCCCCCAGCGGAGGAACTGGTAGCGCTCGCCATTCCGCTCGTACTCGAGCTGCGTGTTGAGGAGCATCGCCGCCTCGGTGCCGTACTCGTCGACCTGCACCGAGTGGTCGATCACGAGGTCGACCGGCTGGAGCGGGTTGATCCGCGCGGGATCGCCGCCCAAGGTCGCGATCGCATCACGCATCGCCGCGAGGTCCACCACGCAGGGGACGCCGGTGAAGTCCTGCAAGAGGACGCGCGCGGTGCGGAAGGCGATCTCCTGGTCGACCGGCTTGGTGACATCCCAGCGGGCGAGTGCCTCGATGTCGGCACGCTTCACGAAGCCGCCGTCCTCGTTCCGGAGGAGGTTCTCGAGCAGGATACGCAGCGAGAAGGGGAGGCGCGCGACGGTGTTCCCCGGGAGGGTGCTCAGTGCGCCGAGCCGATAGTAGGTGTAGGAGCGGCCGTCGACGGCGAGGGTGTCGCGGCTCGAGAAGGAGTTATGGTAGGACATGAGAGCGAAATTTATGCGACGCGCCGCACGATGTCGGGGCATCCTGTCTGGTCCGTCGATGGTCAGATGGTTGGGGGAGTCCCTCTGGGACGGTAGATTCCCTGCGATGCGCGTCTCACTTCGGTTGGCCTTCGTGTTGTGCTGGATCGGCTCGGACCTGGCGGCGCAGGGGGAGGCGGTGACCACCCTCGCCGATGCCGTCCGACGCGCCACCACCATCGGCCCCGCGGTACAGATGGCCGTCGGTCGTCGCAACGAACTCGTCGGCCGTGCCCGCACGGATGCCCAGCGCCCGAACCCGATCGTCGAACTGCGCCGTGAGAACGAGGGTGCGCCGATCCCGTACGATGACTTCGCGCAGGTGACGCTCCCCACCGGGGTCTTCGTCGAATGGGGGGGGCAGTATGAGAACCAGCAGCGCGCGCTCGGTCGACTCGTCCTCGTCGTCCCCGCGGCGCTCGTCCTCATCTATCTCCTCCTCTTCCTCTCCTTCCGCTCGGTCACGCAGGCGGGACTCGTCCTCTTGAACGTCCCCTTCGCCCTCGTCGGTGGCGTAGCGGCGCTCTGGCTGCGAGACCTCAACCTGAATCTCTCGGCGAGCATCGGCTTCATCGCGCTCTTCGGGATCGCGGTGCTCAACGGCGTGGTCTTGGTCGAGCACCTCAATCATCTGCGTGACGAGGGACGCGACCTCGATGCGGCAGTGCGTGAGGGGGCGATGGATCGTCTCCGCCCTGTGCTCATGACCGCCCTCGTCGCGAGCTTGGGCTTCGTCCCGATGGCGCTCTCGCACAGCGCAGGTGCGGAGGTCCAGCGCCCCCTCGCGAGCGTGGTCATCGGGGGGCTCGTCACCTCGACCGTCCTCACTCTCTTCGTCCTCCCCCTCGCCTACCGTGCCCTGACCCGGTGGGAGGAGGCCCACGCCGAACCCGATACATTGGGCGCATGACCGACCCGCTCCTTCGCTTCCGGGACACCTTCCCGATCCTCTCGCGGCGCACCTATCTCGTCTCCCACTCCCTGGGGGCGATGCCGAAGACCGTCCCGGCGCAGCTCGCGCGCTACGCCGAGCTCTGGGACGAATGGGGCGTCCAGGCCTGGGCGAAGGAGTGGTGGACGACCCCGCTGACCGTGGGCGATGTCGTCGCCCCGCTCCTCGGCGCCGCCCCGCACGAGGTCGCGATGGCTCCGACCGTCACCGTCGCGCAGGCGGCGATCCTCTCGGCGATGGATTTCCGTTCGGGACGCGACACCGTCGTGATGACCGCGCTCGACTTCCCGAGCGTGCGCTATGCCATCGAGTCGCTCGCCCCAAAGCTCGGCGCGCGCGTCGTCGTCGTCCCGAGTGCCGATGGCGTCACCCTCGATCAGGACGCGCTCCACGCGGCGATCGACGAGCGCACCGCGCTCGTCGCGGTCTCACATGTGGCCTTCCGCTCGGCGCACATCCTCGACGCGCGGCGGCTCACCGCCCATGCGCATGCGATGGGGGCGGTCGTCTCGTTCGATGCCTATCACTCGGTCGGCGTGATCCCCGTCGATGTGCACGCGATCGGCGCCGACTTCCTCACCGGGGGCGTCCTCAAGTGGTGCTGCGGTGGCCCCGGCGGCTGCTTCATCTATGCCTCGCCGAGCGCGAGTGAACGCTTCGCGCCCGCGCTCACCGGGTGGCAGGCGCATGCGCGCCCCTTCGGTTTCGAGGACTCGATGACCTACGCCGGCGGGATCCAGCGCTGGCTCGGTGGCACCCCGGTCGTCCCCGCACTCTATGCGAATCGCGAGGGGCCGCGGATCCTCGTCGAGGCGGGGATGACGAACATCCGGGCGAAGAGCATGCGGCAGACGGCGCGGTTGATCGAGCTGGCCGATGCGCGTGGCTACACGGTCCGCGCGCCACGCGATCCGGAAAAGCGCGGTGGCACGGTGGCGGTCGACGTCCCGCACGCGGCCGAGGTCGCGCAGACGCTCTTGGCGCGTGAGGTGGTGATCGACTTCCGTCCTGGCGCGGGGATCCGCATCGCGCCGCACTTCTACACCACCGATGACGAGGTGGAGCGCGTGATCGGGGAGATCGACGACATCCTCGCGACGGGGGCGTGGCAGCGCTTCGCGGGGTCCCGCCCGACGGTGACGTGAGCGGCGACCCCGCACCGCGTATGGCAGGTCCGATCCACTTCGGCGCCGAGGTCGCGGACGCACGCACGGCTGGACGTCCGATCGTCGCGCTCGAGAGCTCGGTCTTGGCCCAGGGACTCCCGATCCCGGCGAATCGCGAGGCCGAGGCGCGCATGCGCGCGGCGATCGTCTCCCGCGGAGCCGTCCCGGCGATCACGGCCGTCGTGCGAGGCGTCTCGACCATCGGGCTCGCTGGCGACGATCTCGAACGCTTCCTCGCGCGGGATGGCGTCACGAAGGTCGCGTCCCGCGAGCTGGCCGCGGCGATGATGCAGGGCCGCGATGGCGCGACGACGGTCGCGGCCTCGCTCACCCTGGCGGCCTCGGCAGGCCTCGAGGTCTTCGCCACCGGTGGGATCGGCGGGGTGCATCGTGAGCCAGCGTACGATGAATCGGCCGATCTCCTCGAGCTCGCCACCACGCCGATGATCACGGTCTGTGCGGGGGCCAAGTCGATCCTCGATCTCCCCGGGACGCTCGAACGGCTCGACACCTATGGTGTCACCGTCGTTGGCTATCGCACCGATGAATTCCCGGGGTTCTTCACCGCACACACCGGGCTCCGCGTCCTGCAGCGCATCGAGGCGCCCGCGGAGATCGCCGCGATCTTCCGCGCGTCGCGTGCCCTCGGGCGCCGGAGCGCGATCCTCGTCGTGCAGCCCCCGCCGGCGGAGGCGGCGCTGGATGCCGAGGTCGTGGGGCGGGCGGTCGCGCAGGCCCTGGTCGAGGCGCGCACCGTCGGTGTCCGTGGCGCCGCGGTCACGCCCTTCCTCCTCGCGGCGGTGGAGCGCGCGACCGATGGGCGTTCCCTCGCGGCCAACCTCGCGTTGCTCGAGGCCAATGCCGCCCTCGCCGCCGAGATCGCGGGGGCGCTCGGTGCGATGCGCTGACGCGCCACCGGGGCCGCGTCCGAGCGACTGGTGTCGCCCTGTGGGACCGCGTGGTATGATTCGACAACCCCTGCGCCGGAGGCCGCCCCCCCGATGCCTACGCCGTTCCTGAGCTCCGAAGAGTACGACGAGCGCGCGCACCAGCTCTACAACGAGGGGAACTACGAGGCGGCACTCACCACGTTGCGTGAGGGCCTCGGTCTCTATCCCAACTCCGTCGAGCTCCATGTGGGCGTCGGGTACGCGCGCCTCGCGCGTGATGAGTTCGCGTGGGCGCGCAAGGCGTTCGAGGAAGCGCTCGTCCTCGATCCGGAACATGAGGACGCGCTCGCCGGCCTCGGTGAGACCCTGTTGCGCTTCGGGCAGACCCCGCAGGCGCTCAAGGCGTTGAATCGGATCCTCGAGCTCGGCTACTCCGACGACATCGAGCTCATGTTGCAGGTGGGGCGGACCCTCTTCCGCGATGGGCTCGTCTCGGAGGCGAAGGAGTTCTTCGAGATCGCCATCCGACAGGTCCCCGACCACGCCGAGGCGATCGCGATGGTCGGCTATGCGGAGCATCGACTCGGCGAGGATATGGCGGCGATCGAGATCTTGAAGCGGGCGCTGCAGATCGATCCCGACCACACCGAGGCCCGCATCTACCTCGCGAACATCCATTATGATCGCGAGGAGTTCGAGGCGGCCCTCTTCCAATTCGAGCGCACCAAGCCCGAGGATCACTGGGACGAGCTTGGGATCTGGCGCCTGATGGAGCTCAAGAAGTCCCACCTCCGTCTCTCGGACGGTGACCCGTCCCTTCGCATCTGGGAGGAGCGGCTCACCGAACTCGCCCCCTCCACCGATCCCTTGGACGAGATGCTCGCGGAGATCGAGTCGCGCGCCTCGGAGCGCGCGGAGGAGGAGGCGCGCCAACAGCTCGAGCTCTTCGGGGCGATGCTCGCGGAGGCCGCCGAGGCCAAGCGGGCCCCAGAACGGCATGAGGTGGTCGCGCGCGATGGTCGGCCGTTCGAGGGGACCTGGGAGGAGATCGTCGCCGCGATGCGCGATGCCACCGTGGGTGGGGCGCACCGCTCGGTCGAGGAATTCATGCAGGGGGAGGCGCGTCGTGGCTTTGCCCTCACCGGAGTGCTCATCCCCACGCGCGACGCCGAGAGCTTCCTCCGCGCCAGCGCCGACGCCGGCCTCCTCCGCATCGTCCGCTGAGCGCACTGGACGGCATCCTCCCTCCGGCTTCGGTCCGGCGGGTCCGGCTCGGCAATGGTCTGCGCGTCCTCGTCCGGCAGGATCGGACCGCCCCCGTCGCCGCGATCGTCACCTGGGTGAAGGCGGGGTACTTCGACGAACCCGATGACGTGATCGGGATCGCGCATGTGCTCGAGCACATGTACTTCAAGGGGACGCCGACGCGTGGGGTGGGGCAGATCGCGCGTGAGACCAAGGCCGCCGGTGGCTACCTCAATGCCGGGACGATCTACGATCACACGCACTACTATGTGGTGCTCCCGTCGGCGGGGTTCGCGGCGGGGCTCGCCGTGCAGGCGGATGCCTATGCCAACAGCGTGCTCGACGCGGGGGAGCTCGCGCGTGAACTCGAGGTCATCATCGAGGAGACCAAACGGAAGGCCGATACCCCATCGGCCCTCGCGCTGGAGACCCTCTTCGAGGTGCTGCACGATCAGCATCGCATCCGCCGCTGGCGCATGGGACGAGAGGATGGGCTCCGCGCGCTGACGCGCGACCACCTGCACGCCTTTTATAAGCGCTTCTATCGGCCGTCCAATACCGTCCTCGCGATCGTCGGGGATGTCGATCCGGATGAGGCGATCGCCCTCGTGGCCACGCACTACGGGCATCTCCCCGATGCGCCGGTCGGACGTTCGCTGAGCCCGCAGGAGCGCACCCCCGCGGGCTTCCGCTGCCGCGAGTGGGAAGGGGACATCGCGCAGACCGAGCTCCTCGTCGGGTGGCGCACCCCGCCGCTCGAGCACCCCGATACTCCCGCGCTCGATGTCCTCGCCACCGTCTTGGGTGTCGGCCGTGCGTCACGCCTCGCGCGCGCGGTGCGAGATCGTCGTCTCGCCTCGAGCATCACGGCGTACGATTACACCCCCACCGAGCTCGGGGTCTTCGTCATCCATGCCGGGACGCGCCCAGAGACGATGCGTGAGGCGGCGGGGGCGATCTGGGATCAGGTGCGACGGGTGCGCGCGGGTGAGATCACCGCGGCCGAGGTCGATCGGGCGCGGGCCCTCGTCGAGGCGCAGGTGCTCCGACGCTTCGAGTCCCCCGAGGGTCAGGCCAACTTCCTCGGCGCGTGGGAGCTCCTCGGGGACTGGCAGCAGGGCGTCTCGCATCATGAGGCGTTGCTCCGCGTCGATGCGGCACGACTCGCCGCCGTCGCGACGCGCTGGCTCGATCCCGAACAGGCGACGGTGCTCGCCTATCGTCCACGCGGGACCGCGCCGTTGGGCACGGACGCCGTCGCCGTCCGCGCGATGCTCGACGCGGCGCGCCCGACACCGATCGATCCGATGGGGACCCCGCTCCCCGCACCCCCCATCATCGGCGACGGCGCTCGGTACGAGCGTGGTGTCGACGCCATCCACTGCTTCCGTACGGCGCGCGACGTCCCGATCCTCGTGCAGCGTCGCCCGGGCGCCTCCCTCGTGCACTTGGGTGTCGTGATTCCGGGCGGCGCTGTGGAGGAGCGCCCCGACGAATCGGGGCTCACGACCCTCATGGCGCGCACGGCGCTGCGCGGCACCGCCCGTCGCTCCGCCGCGCGCATCGCTGAGGACGCCGAGCGACTCGGAGGGGTCCCAGCGGTCGGGGTGGGGAGCGAGGTCTTCGAGTGGACGATGGGGGTCTCGACGCGCGCCTTTGCCGACGCCGCGGAGCTCCTCGCCGATGTGGTGCTCGCACCGACCTACCCCGAGGACGGTCTCGAGGCGGAACGTGCCGTCGCGCTCGCCGCGCTCGGCACCCTGCGAGACGACATGTATCGCCAGCCGATGCGACTCGCGAGCGAAGCGGCCTGGGCGGGGCACCCGTACGGCCGCTCCCCGCTCGGCGACGAGTCGGTGATCCGCGGCGCGACCGTCGATCGAGTGGCTGCGTGGCATGCGGCGCGCGTGAACGAGTCGGCCGCCGCCCTCGTGGTGGTCGGCGATCTCGACCCGCAGGAGGCCGCCGACACCCTCGCGCGGCGATTCGCGGCGCTCCGCGCCGCACCCGCACCCGCCATCGCGCCGACGGTCTGGCCCACGGCCTTCACGGAGCGAGTCGATCAGCGCGACCGCGCGCAGACCGCTCTCGCGATGCTCTTCCCAGGCCCCGCGCGGACCGATGAGGCGCGCTTCGGCGCCGAACTCCTCGCGGGGATCGCGAGTGGACTCGGTGGGCGGCTCTTCGAGGAGCTCCGCGATAAGCGCTCGTTGGCCTACACCGTGCTCGCGCGCTCCATGCTGCGTCTTCGTGCCGGGGCCATCGCGGCGTACATCGCGACCTCGCCGCATCGCGAGGCCGAAGCGCGCGAGGGACTCCTGCGTGAGCTCCAGCGCTTCATCGACGCGCCCGTCACGGCCGAGGAACTCGATCGCGCGCGGCGCCATGCGATCGGGGCGTGGCAGCTCCGTCAGGCCTCGGGGAGCGCGGTCCTGGGTGCGATCGCCGAGGCCTGGGTCCATGGGACGCTCGAAGAGGTCGCCCGCTATCCGCATGATCTGGCGCGCGTGACGCCCTCGACCCTGCAGGGGGCCGCCCGGCACTGGTTCGACGCCTCGCGCCGCGTCGAGGGGATCGTGCGCGGTCGCACGACGTGACACGGCACGTCGACACCACGCGAGGCCCGACCCGGTGTCTCGTGATCGGGCGCCTCGCGATCGGGATCCTCGCGATGGGACTCACCCCCGCTGGGGTCGTCGCGCAGAGCAGCGCGTCGAACCGCTCGTCCGCGTTGCCACAATGGGAGCGCCGCATCGAGGTGGCGTCCACCCCGGAGGCGGGGATCGCGGCCGGCCTCGGGGTGAATGTGCGCGCCGGCTACTACGCTCGGGTCGGGGTCCATGCCGCGGCGGGGCTCGCGCGGCGTGGCGAGGGGGTCGGTGGGGTGCAGCGCCTCGAGGCGGTCTCCCGCTTCCTCTTCGATCCCTTCGGCGAGTTCCCGCGGGGGCTCTATGGTGGGGGTGGGTTCGCCGTCCGACATGCACCCGGGGATCCGCTCCGCGGTGACCTCGTCGTGGTGGTGGGGATGGAGGGACCGCTCGGGACGCGACGGACCATCCCCGCGGTGGAGCTCGCGCTTGGCGGCGGGGCGCGGCTCTCGATCGTCTACCGCCGGCGACGACCCGTCGGTCGCTGAGGTGACCCCGCAACGAACGAGGCCCCGCGATCCTTGGGAATCGCGGGGCCTCGTATCACTTCATCTATCGGTGGATCAGGCGGTCGCGGGTTCTGGCCGCTTGGTCGGCGCCGCGAAGCGCTCGCCCAACACGCGGAGTTCTGCGAGCTGCCGGCTTCCGAGCTCGTGGTACCGCTCAGCGAAGTACTTCATCGTCTCGTCGAACCACTCCTGCTGATGCTCGGGCTCGGAACCGATCACGCCGCAGCTGATGACATGCTGGAACAACTCGTCGCGGGCCTGATCGAAGGCGGATGGGGTGGCCGGGGCTGCCGGTCCACGGGTACGCTGTCTGCTCATCTCGTCCGGTTATGGGGTCGGAGGAACGAGCCATCGGGCTCGTGGTCGGAAGATAACCGAACCGGGCCCGAACTCCTACCCCGCCCCCCACACGGGATGACAGATTATCCCCTGAGCTGAATCCCCCTCCCACCGCCCGTCGTTCAGGAGTGCCCCGTGGCGAAGAAGCAGCAGGCCAAGAACAAGTCCTTCGGTGCCCTCCTTGCCGTGGTCGCGGTGGTCGGCGTCGTGATCCTCGGGTACCTCGGGTCGCGTCCGACCCCGGTCATCACCCTCGACGCGGCGGCGGCGGCGTCCCTCGCCCCCGGTGGGATCGTCATCGGGAGCCCTGACGCCCCCGTCGAGGTGATCGAGTTCGCCGACTTCGAGTGCCCCGGCTGTGGCTACTTCGCCACCCTGCATGCACCGGATATCAAGGCGCGCCTCGTGGCCTCGGGACAGATGCGGTTCCGTTTCATGGACTTCCCTCTCGACATCCACCGCAACGCCGTCGCGGCCCACAACGCCGCGTACTGCGCCAATGCGCAGGACAAGTTCTGGCTGATGCACGACATGCTCTTCGCGTCACAGGAGCGGTGGAACTCCCAGGCGGCACGGGATCCCAAGAAGGTCCGCAAGATCATGATCGAGCTCGCCGAGTCGCTCGACCTCGATGGGAAGGCCTTCACCGCCTGCTATGACTCCGGCGAGATGCTCCCGCAGATCGCCGCCAATCGGCGCGAGGCGGAACGGCTCCGGATCCAGTCGACCCCGACCTTCAAGATCGGGAACAAGGTCTACCCGGGGAGCCTCACGTACGACCAGATGCGGCTCTACGTCGAGACCGAGAAGGCCCGGCTCGACTCGGCGACGGCCAAGCCCGCCGCGCCCTGAGCCCTGACCCCTGATGTCAGCCGTCCTGGTCCGCGTAGCGGGCCTTGAGGGACTCCATCACCGTCGGGTCAGCGAGCGTCGTCACGTCACCCAAGAGACGTCCCTCCGCCGTATCGCGGAGGAGGCGCCGCATGATCTTCCCTGACCGCGTCTTCGGGAGGTCGGCGGTGAAATGGAGCTCATCGGGCCGCGCGAGCGCCCCGATCTTCTGCACCACGAAGGCGCGCAAGTCGTCGCGGAGCGAGAGCGACTCCGCGTGCCCATCGCGCAGCGTCACGAAGGCGCAGATGGCCTGGCCCTTGATCTCGTGCGTCTTCCCGACGACCGCCGCCTCGGCCACCGCCGGATGCTCGACGAGCGCCGACTCCACTTCCATGGTCCCGATCCGGTGCCCCGCGACGTTGAGCACGTCGTCCACGCGCCCGAGGATCCAGAAGTCGCCATCGCCATCTCTCTTCGCGCCGTCGCCGGGGAAGTAGAGGTCGGGGCGCCCCGGCCACTGCGAGAAGTAGGTCTGCACGTAGCGCGCGTCGTCCCCCCAGATGGTGCGGAGCATCGAGGGCCAGGGCTTGGTGATCGCGAGGAGCCCGCCGCCGGTCGCGATCCGCTCGCCCTTCGCATCCAAGAGCTCGGCGCGGTAGCCCGGGAGCGGTTGCTGTGCACTGCCGGGCTTCGTCGCGGTCAGGCCGGGGAGCGGGGAGATCACGATCGATCCCGTCTCCGTCTGCCACCAGGTGTCGACGATCGGGCAGCGCCCCCCACCGATCACCTCGTGATACCAGATCCACGCCTCGGGATTGATCGGTTCGCCGACGGATCCCAGGAGGCGGAGCCGTGAGAGGTCGTGCTTCTTGGGATGCTCGTCCCCCCATTTCATGAAGGCGCGGATCGCGGTCGGGGCGGTGTAGAGGATCGTCACGCCGTGCCGCGCACAGAGCTCCCAGAAGCGATCGCGCTCCGGCCAATCGGGCGCCCCTTCGTACATGAGGATCGTCGCCCCGTTCGCGAGTGGCCCGTAGACGAGATAGGTGTGGCCCGTGATCCACCCCACATCGGCGGTGCACCAATACACATCATCGGGGCGTAGGTCGAAGACCATCTTCGTCGAGCTCGCGGCGCCGACGAGGTAGCCCCCCGTGGTGTGCACGATCCCCTTCGGCTTCCCCGTCGTCCCAGAGGTGTAGAGTATGAAGAGCACATCTTCGGCGTCCATCGCCGCAGGCGGGCACACATCGGACACCTGATGCTTGAGGCGGTGATACCAATGGTCGCGCCCCTCGTGCATCGCGATGTGCGCCTCGTCGATCGGCCCATCGGCGCGCCGCTGGATCACTAGGCAGTGTGCGACGCTCGGGCATTCGGCGAGCGCCTGGTCGGTGTGCCGCTTGAGCGGCACGATCTGGCCGCGCCGATAGCCGCCATCGGCGGTGATCACGACCTTCGCCTGCGCGTCGTTCATCCGGTCGCGGAGCGACTCCGCGGAGAAGCCGCCGAAGACCACGGAGTGGATCGCGCCGATCCGCGCACAGGCGAGCATCGCGATCGCGGCCTCGGGGATGAGGGGGAGATAGATCCCCACGCGATCCCCCGTCTGCACGCCGAGATGCTTCAGGACATTGGCGAAGCACCGGACCTCGCGGGCGAGCTCCCCGTAGGTGAGGGTGCGTTTGTCCCCGGGTTCCCCCTCCCAGATGATCGCTGCCTTGTTCCCGAGCCCGGCGGTGATATGCCGGTCGAGGCAGTTCTCCGCGACGTTGAGTTGGCCGCCGACGAACCACTTGGCATGGGGAGGCTTCCAGTCGAGCGCCTGATCCCAGTCGCGCTGCCAGTGCAGGGTGCGTGCCTGATCGGCCCAATAGCCGACAGGATCCGCCTCGGCCCGATCATGCAGGGTGCGATCGCGCACGAGGGCGGCGTCGCGGAAGGCCGACGGCGGTGGGAAGACCCGCGTCTCGGTGAGCAGGACGTCGATGTCGGTCATAGCGAGAAATCCTATGGGGCGGGGGACGGGGACGGCAGGGCCTTCGGCATCGTGTCGATCTGGGGGCGCGGCGCCGCCCGCGAGACGGTATCTTTGCTCGCGGTTCCCGTCCTCCCCCATTGAGCCCATCCCACCCCCAGCAAGAGGTCCTCGTCGCGCCGACGCAGATGACCGTCGGCGACCTCGATGACTTTCGTCTCGAGGTGACCGCCGCGGTCACGTGCGCGGACACGGCGTCCACCTCGCATGTCGCGGTCGACCTCAGCGGTACGGAATCGATCGACGCGACCGGCCTCGGTGTCCTCTTGCTCCTCCACAAGCACGCCCGCGAGAAGGGGCTCGGCGTCCGGCTGCTCGGCCCCTCGCCCTCGGTGCGCGAGGCATTGCGCAGCATGCGTGTCGATCGCCTCTTTGCCATCGAGGCGATAGGCGATGTGTCGCATCCCACGGTGGCTGACCCCGAGATATCGACTCCCGAAGCGCCCCTCGAGGCCCCCGCCGCCCCGCCTTCGGTCGACGAACGATGCTGCTCCGACTGTGGGCGTGCGTGGCCCGTCGATCGCGAGGTGCAGTTCTGTCCCCGGTGTGGGACGGGGGATCCCGCCACGCCTGATCCCGCGGGGATCCCCGCCGCCGTCCCTGCCGACGTCATCCCAGCGCCGCCCGCTATATTCCTGAGGAGATATTCCATGGCCCCGCATCCCGACGACTTCCACGCCCTGCTCGACGCGACCGAGCTCTATCATCGGATCGATGAGGATGGGGATGCGCGCATCATTTTCCCGCTCGAGAGCGGCCGGACGCAGACGGCGTGGATCACCCGCAACGTCGACGCGATCGGCGAGTACGCCTTCCGGTATGTGATGAGCTTCATCGCTGACGCCGGGGAGATCGCGGGCAACTTCGCCTTGATGGGCTCGCTGTTGGAGCAGGTCAGCTCCAAGAAGGGCGGTGGTCTCGTGACCCGCGGCACGATGCTCCTCCATCGCATCCCGGTCTCCACGCAGGCCTCCCCAGCGAGCTTGGCGGGTGCGGTCGCCCTCGCCGCCGGGATCGCCGACGAACTCGAGACGGCGATCACCGGGGAGGCCTGACCTGGGCGCCCGCCCCCCCGCATGACGCCGCGCGTCGAGGCCCATGACCTCGTCCGGGTGTTCGGTGGGCGGCGCGCCGTCGATGGCGTGCGCTGTTCGCTTCGAGCCGGAGAGTGCTTGGCGCTCTTCGGCCCGAATGGCGCCGGGAAGACCACCACGCTTCGTCTGCTCGCCGGGTTGCTCTCCCCGACCTCGGGGGAGGCACGGGTCGCCGGGGTGCGCCTCCCGTCCCCTGAGGCGCGGCATCATATCGGCCTCATCTCGCATCGCTCGATGCTCTACGAGGCGCTCACCGCACGCGAGAACGTCGGGTTCAGCGCGCGCCTCTACGGGCTCGCGGATCCCGAAGGCGCCACCGATCGGGCCCTGCGTGCCCTCCGCATCGCGGACCGGGCGGATGTCCCCGTGCGCCAGCTCTCGCGTGGGATGCAACAGCGCGTCGCGATCGCCCGGGCCATCGTTCACGGCCCCGATGTCCTCCTTGCCGACGAGCCGTACACAGGGCTCGACGAGCAGGGGGCCACCGCGCTCACCGCCCTCCTCCGCGAGCGGCGCGAGGCCGGCGCCGCCATCGTCGTGGTCACGCACCATCTGCACGAAGGGCTCGCCCTCGCCACGCACGCCGCGATCATGCAGGGGGGACGCGTCGTCCGCCATGAGTCGGCGCATGGCCTCGATCCCCTCGCCTACGCCGACACGTATCGGGCCCTCGTCGCATGAGCGCCCCCGGTCTCCTCGGCTCCGCCTGGTTGATCGCGCGGAAGGACCTCGCCATCGAGTTCCGCACGCGGAGCGCCCTCCTCTCGGCGCTCGTCCTCTCCCTGCTCGCGATCGTGATCTTCTACTTCGCCTGGGATTCCACCGCGGTCGGGGCAGGAGACCTCGCCCCGGGCGTCCTCTGGGTGACCTTCACCTTCTCGGGGCTCCTCGGGCTGCATCGCTCCTTCGGGGTCGAGGCGCAGGATGGCGCGATGGATGCGCTGCTGATCGCCCCCGTCCCGCGGCAGGCGATCTTCGTCGGGAAGGCGCTCGCGAATCTCGCCTTCGTCCTCGGGGTGCAGGCCGTCGCGCTCCCGGCGATGGTCCTCTTCTACGATGTCGGGGTGGGGGCCGCGTGGCCCGCGCTCATCGGCGTGATGATCTTGGCCGCGATCGGTCTCGTCGCGGTGGGGACCCTCTTCGCGGGCCTCACGGCGAACACGCGACTGGCGGAGCTCCTCCTCCCGGTCCTCGCACTGCCCTTCTTCGTGCCGATCGTCATGCCGGCAGCGCAGGCCACCGCGAAGCTCCTCGCGGGACGCCCCCTCGCCGAATCGTTCGCCTGGTTGCGTATCTTGTTGGCATTCGATCTCGTCTTCGCGTACGCCTGTATGCTCGTCTTCCCTGCGACCCTTGATGACTGACGTCTCGTCCACTCCGCCGGCCACGCGCCGCGTCGATCCCGTCGCGCTCCTCGCGTTCGCGGTCGTCGCGCTCGCCTATGGGCGCGCCATCTGGTTCACCCCGCCGGAGGCGACGCAGGGTTTCGCGCAGAAGATCCTCTATGTGCACGCCCCCGCCGCCTGGGTCGCCTTCCTCGCCTTTGGCGTCACCGCGCTCGCCGGCGCCTTCTGGCTCTTCCTCAAGGACCAGCGCCTCGACCGCCTCGCGGAGAGCTCAGCCGAGGTCGGGGTGATCTTCACCACGGCGGTGCTCGTGACCGGCCCCCTCTGGGGGAAGCCGGTCTGGGGCACCTGGTGGACCTGGGATGCGCGCCTCACGCTCACCCTCTTCCTCTGGTTCATCTACGTGGGGTACCTCGTGCTCCGTGGGGTGATCCCGGGGCGTGAGCAGCGCGCGCGCTACGCGGCGGTGGTCGGGATCCTCGGCGCGCTGTTGATCCCCTTCATCCATCTCAGCGTCTATCTCTTTCGCACGCTGCATCCCCTGCCGGTCGTGGCGCGACCCGAGGGACCGGCGATGCCCACCGTGATGGTCAAGACGTTCTTCCTCGCGTTCTTCGCCTTCACGCTGCTCTACGTGGCCTTCGTGCGAGCGCGCATGGCGCTGGCGACGGAGCGAGATGCGCTCGACGACGCGGCGGTGGGGGGCTGATGCCGGACAACGCGCTGTACTATCGCCTCGCCTACGCGGCGACCCTCGTGCTCTACGTCGGCTATACGATCTCGCTGGTCGTGCGGGCCCGCGCGCTCGCGCGTCGGCGCGAGCGCCAGCGGGACGGGCGCGCGTGATCCATCCCTGGCGTGACCTCGAACCGGGGCGGGCGGCCCCCGAGGTCGTGACGGCAGTCATCGAGATCCCGCAGGGGGCACGGAACAAGTACGAACTCGACAAGGAGTCGGGGCTCTTCCGCCTCGATCGCGTGCTCTATTCCGCGGTCCATTACCCGGGCGATTACGGGCTCATCCCGCGCACGCTCCATGAGGACAACGATCCCCTCGACGTGCTCGTGATGATCAAGGAGCCGACCTTCACCGGGTGCCTCATCGACGTCCGCCCCGTGGGCGTGCTCAAGATGCTCGACAAAGGTGAGCCCGACGACAAGATCCTCGCCGTCCCCGTCGATGATCCCGCCCACGGCGAGTACTTCGACATCGCGGATCTCCCGCAGCACACCCTGCGTGAGATCGAGCACTTCTTCGCGATCTACAAGGACCTTGAGGGCAAACGGGTCGAGATCCGCGGCTGGGGGAAGAGCGATGAGGCCATGCGCATCATCCGCGAGAGCATCGACCGCTACGCGGCGAGCTATCTCTCCCAAGGCCCCTGAGCGCGGCGCAGCCAGCGCTCAGGGCGTCTGCGCGAGCCGCCCGTACCGCCCACGGAAGTAGAGCAGGGGCTCGCCGATCGCGGCGACCGTCACCCGCTGCGGACGTCCCACGATGATGTGATGGTCGCCCCCCGGATGCCGCGCGACCGCCGTGCATTCCATCCGCATCAGCGCGTCGGGGAGGAGCGGGGTCCCATCAGGCGAGCGCTCCAGCGTGAGGTTCGCAAAGCGATCCCCGGAGGTCGCCGCGAAGCGTCGCGAGAGCTGTTCCTGGTCCTCGCGCAACACATGCACCGCGAACGCGGCGCCTCTGACCAGCGGTATCGCCATCGTCGCCTTGGCATCGACGCAGGCGAGGATCAACGGCGGGTCGAGCGAGAGCGAGGTGAAGGCGGTCGCCGTCATCCCAAGGTCGGTCCCCGCGGCATCCCGCATGGTGAGCACGGTGATGCCGGAGGCGAAGCGCGCGAGGGCGGCGCGAAACTGGGCGGGGTCGATGGGCACGGACATGCGAGATGGCGTCAGGCGTTCGGGCGCTGGGCGTCGCGTGCGGCCTCGCGCTGGAGGACACCACGGATCCGATCGCGCAGATCGAGGGGAGCGACCACCGCGTCACCGAGCCGCTGCATCATCCGTCGGTAGGCATGGCGCGCGACTACCCAGGCGAGACAGGGAGGACAGCGGCGGAGATGCGGGGCCGCCTGCACCAACTGCAGGGCATCGGGCGAGCCATCGAGTCGATCGTCGACCGCCGTGCGAAAGGCACGACACGGCACGTCGGGAGCGTGGGGGGAGTGGGTCACAGGCGGTTGTCGGAAGGGGGGGAGACCGGGCTCCGAACCGTGGCGGACGCGATGCCCGCGACGGTCCAGACCGAACCTTCCACCCGATGGAACGCTGGGTTCCACGATTTCGTGCCGTGCGCCCCGTTCCCGTCACGGTTAGCTTGCCGCCAGCCCTCGACCGTCTCTTGTCCCGCCATGTCCACCACCGTCGATCCCCTCGTCTCGCTCGTCCTCCTCGAGGCCGTCCGTACCGTCGATCTCCCCGATGACGCCTTCGAGGCGGAGTTCGTCGAGGAGCTCCGGTCGAAGCGGTTCGGGTTGAGCGAGACCGTCCGCGCACAGATCATCCGGTACCGCGAGGCGGTCAGGAAGGGCCAGCGACTCCCGTTCGAGGAGGCGGCTGGGATCGCGCGCCTGATCGGGCGCCGGCCTGATGCGGAGGCGGTCTTCCGTGAGGCGGGGCGCCAGCTCGCCCGCGTGACCTACGGCCGGATCCTCGGCATCAGTCGCGGGATCATCCGCGCGATGCCCGCCTTCCTCGCGCGTCCCTTCGCCCTCGGACACGTCCGCCACATCGCAGGGCGCTACGCCCTCGGCACGGTACGTCGTGTCGGCGCCACCGTCTTCCTCGAGGTCCGGCAGTCGGTTTCTGTCGACACCGCGCCCAAGTCCGCCGGGTGCGCCTTCTACGAATCGATGCTCGCCGAGCTCATGCGTCAGCTCATCGGCGCCGTCGGGGTGGTCGACCACGTGCGCTGCGCCTCGCGCCAGGAAGGGAGCTGTGAATGGCGCGCCGAATGGAGCAAGGTCCGTCGCTGATCCGGAGTCGCCATGACGATGCTCACCCCCGCCTCGCTCCCCACGCTCCAGGCCGCCCTCGGCGAGGCCGGCCTCGACGGCTGGCTCCTGTATGACTTCCGTGGTCTGAACCCCGTCGCCACCGCCCTCACCGGATTCGGGGGGATGGCCACGCGACGCTTCTTCGCGTGGATCCCGTCGCACGGCACCCCCGTGGCCATCACCCATGCGATCGAACAGGGGCCGTGGAAGCACTGGCCCGCGAGCTGGACCAAGGTGGTCTACAGCGCGTGGGGGGAGATGGAGTCCGCCCTCGCCACCCTCGTGCGGGGGAAGCGGATCGCCATGGAGTACTCGCCCGGCGATGCCGTCCCCGTCGTCGACCGCGTCCCCGCGGGGATCCTCGATCTCGTGCGTGCCAGCGGGGCGACCGTCGAGACCAGCGCCGAGCTCGTCACCCGCTTCTTCGCACTCTGGTCCCCTGCGCAGATCGCCTCCCATGAGCGGAACGCCGAGACGTTGCGCACGATCGCGCTCGCAGCCTTCGACCGGATCGGGGCGGCGGCGCGCACCGGGACCCCGCTCCACGAGCATGAGGTCGCCGCGTGGATCCGCGAGCGCTTCGCTGCCGAGGGGCTGGTGGTCGATCATGGGCCGATCGTCGCCGCGACCGAGAACGCCGCCAACCCGCACTACGAGCCCTCGGCCGAGCATCCGCGCGCCTTTCGTGAAGGGGATGTGGTATTGATCGATCTCTTCGCGACGAGCACCGAGCCGGGCGCGATGTGGGCCGATCAGACCTGGATGGCGCACATCGGGACCCCGACGGCGCGGGCGCTCGAGGTCTGGGGTGCGGTGCGCGATGCGCGTGATGCGGCGATCGCACAGCTGCAGGAGCGGTTGGCGAGCGGGGCGCCGGTGGTCGGTGGCGAAGCCGATGACGCAGCGCGCGCGGTGATCACCGCGCGCGGGTTCGGCCTCGCCTTCACCCATCGCACCGGTCACTCCATCGATGCGCGCGGCCTGCACGGGATGGGGCCCAACATCGACAACCTCGAGACCCGCGAGACCCGCCGATTACTCCCCGGCGTGGGCTTCTCCGTCGAACCTGGGATCTACCTCACCGGAGAGATCGGGATGCGCTCCGAGGTGAACGCCTATCTGACGGCGGAAGGCGCGCTCGTGGTCACCCCGCGCGAGATCCAGCGCGATCTGTTCGTGGTCTGATCAGCCGACCGGCAGGGCATGGTCGATGACCATCGCGACGAAGAGGAGGGCGAGGTAGAGCAGGGAATAGCCGTAGACCCACCACGATGGCTTCACGTAGTCGCTCGCCTGCTTCACGCGCCACACCCCTCGGAGCAGGAGCCCGCCGAGGACGAGCGCCGAGAGCAGATAGACGAGACCGAAGGCGCCGAACGCGACGGGCATCACCGTCAGCCCCACGAGCAGGATCGTGTACCACCACATCTGCTCGATCGTCTCGCGCTCTCCCCAGACGAGGGGCGCCATCGGGACGCGCGCATTGCCGTAGTCGCGTTGCTTGTTGAGGGCGAGTGCCCAGAAGTGCGGCGGCGTCCAATAGAAGACGATCAGGAAGAGGAAGCACGCGGTGAGATCGAGCGAGCCCGTCACCGCCGCCCACCCCACCAGCGGGGGGAAGGCGCCTGCCGCGCCACCGATCACGATGTTCTGCGGGGAGCTCCGCTTGAGCCACCGCGTGTAGATGAAGACGTAGAAGTAGAACCCACCCAAGGCGAGCGCCGCCGTCAACACGTTCACGAAGGTCGCGAGCATCCAGGTCGCCGCCGTCGCGATCCCCACGCCGAAGGCGATCACCGCGCGCGCCTGCATCCGTCCGCTCGGGATCGGCCGCAGCTTCGTGCGCGTCATCACGTCATCGATATCCTGATCGAGATACATGTTGACCGCATTCGCCCCGCCGGCCATCAGATAGCCACCGAGGGCGACGAGGAGGACCGTCCCGAGCGAGGGGCGCCCTGCGACGAACATCGGGGCGATCGTCGTCACCAAGAGCAAGGAGATGATGCGCGGCTTGGTGAGCGCGATGAGATCGCGCCAGAGGCTCCGCGGCACGGAGGCCTCTGGCGCGATGGGAGATGCGGAGGGCGACACGCTCATGAGCGGATCTCCCCTGGCAGGGCCGGCACCGAGAACTCGAGGACCGGCGGACGGACCGCGGCCCGCCAGCTCGCCACCAGCACGACGACCAACACGAGCGCGGGGACGAGGGCGAACCCCCACTCGAGCGCGGGGCGCGCCGGGGCGGCGGCGCGGAGCACGCGACGCGTCGAGCGGAGGATCATCACCTGCGCGAGGAGCACGGCCGCCACGGCGGCCCAGAACACGAGAGCGGTCAGCAGAGAGGGCATGATGAGGAATGATCGCCGACTCCCCCTCGCTGACGGGAGCCCTCGGGCGTAGCTTCGTCGGATGTCCGCGACCCCCACCTCCGGCCTCGAGCGCCGCATCGGCCTCTGGAGCGCCATCGCCGTCGTCATCGGTTCCACCGTCGGCTCCGGGATCTTCCGCTCTCCCGCCGGCATCGCCGACAAGCTTCCCGGTCCCGTCCCGATGCTCCTGTCGTGGGTGGCCGGCGGGGTCTTCGCCCTCTGCGGCGCCCTCACCCTCGCCGAGGTCGCGAGCGCCCTCCCGCAGACGGGTGGCATCTATGTGTTCCTGCGCCAGGGGTGGGGACGGATGACCGCCTTCGTCTTCGGGTGGGGTCAGCTCGCGATGATCCGGGCCGCCTCCCTCGGCGCGATCTCCATCACCTTCGCGGAGTACTTCTGGCGCGTCTCCAAGGGGGCCGAGGCGTCACCGGAGGAGGCGATGACGGTGCGGTTCATCGCCGCGGGGGCGATCCTCCTCACCGGCACCTTCAATATCGTCGGGGTGAAGGTGGGGGCGGCCTTCACCAACCTCACCGTCCTCGCGAAGTACGGCGGGCTCCTCTCCATCGTTATCGTCGCCTTCGTGGTCGGGTTGCCCCAGACGGGCGGGGGGTTCTACGCCCCGGCGATCCCCCCGGGCTCCTTCACCATCCCCGCCTTCGGGCTCGCTCTCGTGAGCACCCTCTGGGCCTTCGACGGGTGGGCCGACGTCGTCTACAACGGGGGGGAGGTCCGGGATCCCCAGCGGAACCTCCCGCGCTCCCTGATCGGAGGGACCCTCCTGATCATCGCCATCTATCTGCTCGCCAATCTCGCCTACCTCGCGGTGCTGCCGATCGAGGAGATCCGGGTCTCCAAGCTCGTGGCCGCCGACGTGGCGCAGCGGGTGATCGGTCCCCTGGGGGTGGCCTTTGTCTCCGTGACCGTGATGATCTCGACCTTCGGGTCGCTCAACACGGTCCTCTTCACGAGCCCCCGGATCTTCTTCGCGATGGCGGAGGATAGGCTCCTCTTCCGGGGGGTCGGGGCGGTCCACCCCCGGTTCGGGACCCCGTATGTGGCGATCGCCCTGACGGCGACCCTCGGGGTGGTCTTCGTCCTCCTGCGGAGCTTCGAACAGCTGGCCGATGCCTTCGTGACCGCCTTCCTCCCCTTCTACTTCCTGGCGGTGGCCTCGATCTTCCGGCTCCGGGGGCGTCCGGAGTACCAGCCGACCTTCCGGTGCCCCGGGTATCCGGTGGTCCCCCTCGTCTTCATGGTCGCCGTCCTCTACCTCTTGGGGAACGCCCTGATTGACCCGGGGAGCCGGTGGCAGACGGTCGGGGTCCTCGGCACCTGTCTGGTGGGGGTTCCCCTTTATTACGCGACGGTCGGTCGGAAGGCCCATGGCGGTACTCCCGGGGGCCTGTAACGGTTCGGTCCCAGGGCACCTTCCCCTTGCTTGACACGTTGGACTCTGGGGTTCGCTTGTAGTAGTTTCTTGCTGTTGGACCCCCGTAGATACCCCTACAGAGGATCAGTCATGCTGCGTCGTCTTCGTTCATTGGCCATCGCCGGGGTGCTCGCCCTGGTCGGGGCCGTCTGGACCGCCGAGGTCTCGGCCCAGGTCACCACGGGCTCGATGCGTGGGTCGGTGCTCGACTCAGCTGGGACCGCAATCCAGGGGGCTCGCGTTACCGCGACCCACACACCCTCGGGCACCATCTATCAGTCGACGACTCGTGCCGATGGCGGGTTCATCATCCCCGGCCTGCGCGTCGGCGGCCCCTACACCGTCGAGGCGACCCGGATCGGGTTCGCGCGGCAGTCGCGGAGCGGCCTGAGCGTCGGCCTCGGCGTCTCGACCGATGTCGTCTTCCGCCTCGGGGCGCTGGCAACCCAGCTCAGCGCGGTCACGGTGACCTCGACGGGGACGGAGATCAGCGCGACCCGCACCGGTGCGGCGACCTCGATCTCGCAGCAAGCGCTCGAGCAGCTGCCGACTATCTCGCGCCGCATCGACGACTTCACCCGCCTCACCCCGCAGGCGAGCGGCTCGTCGTTCGCCGGCGTCGACAACCGCCTGAACAACATCATGGTGGACGGCGCCTACTTCAACAACGCGTTCGGTCTCGGCGGGCAGCCGGGTGACCGCACAGGCGTCGCCCCGATCTCGCTCGACGCGATCGAGGCGGTGCAGGTGAGCATCGCCCCGTATGACGTCCGCCAGGGTAACTTCGTCGGCGCCGCGGTGAACACCGTGACCAAGTCGGGGACCAACGACTTCTCCGGCTCGGTCTACTACCTGCAGCGCGACAACGACATGGTCGGCACGAAGATCGGGGGCCGGAAGTTCGCCCCCGGGACCTTCGACTTCAGTCAGGTGGGCGCGCGCATCGGCGGGCCGCTCATCAAGAATAAGCTCTTTTTCTTTGCCTCGTTCGAGAGCGACGGGATCACCGAGCCGGGGACGACCTTCCAGGCGCTCCAGCCGGGGGGGACTGCCGGCGGTCAGGTGACGCGCGTGCGCGCCACGGCGCTCGACTCGCTCAGCTCGTTCCTCTCCTCGAAGTTCGGTTATGAGACGGGTCCGTATCAGGGGTACGACCACGAGACCCCGTCGCTCCGTCTCACCGCGAAGCTCGACTACGCGATGAACGATAAGAATAAGTTCAGCCTCCGCTACACCAAGCTCGATTCCAAGACCGACGTCCTCCTCTCGAACTCGTCGTCGCTGGGTTGGGGGTCGCGTCGCAGTAGCCTGCAGGGGCTCAATTTCCAGAACTCCAACTACCAGATCCAAGAAAACATCGAGTCGGTGGTCGGTGAGTGGAACGCGGTGATCGGCTCGAACATGTCGAACAACATGATCGTCGGGTACACGAAGAACGATGAGAGCCGCGATGTGCGCGGGGGGATCGTGAATGGGAAGCCCTTCCCCCTCGTCGACATTCTCGAGGGGAATGACGTCTTCACCACGTTCGGCTTCGAGCCCTTCACCCCGAACAACGAGCTGCGCTACAACAGCCAGCAGTTTCAGAATAACTTCACGATCTACGGCGACAAGAACGACTTCACCCTCGGCGTGAGCGTCGAGCGCTACGAGTCGGAGAACGTCTTCTTCCCGGGGTCGCAGAGCGTCTACATCTACAACTCGCTCAACGACTTCTATCGGGATGCGAACGACTACCTTGCGAACCCGAACCGCACCAACTCGCCGGTCACCCTCCGTCGCTTCCAGGTTCGCTATGCGAACCAGCCCGGGATGGAGAAGCCGTTGCAGCCGCTCGAGGTCCTCTTCGCGGGCGTCTACGCGCAGAACGAGTATCGGCCGAGCAAGAACCTGACGGCGACCTTCGGCCTCCGCGTCGAGCAGGCGCGCTTCGGGGAGACCGGGTTTACGAACCCGCTCGCGAACAACATGATCTTCCGCGACGAGAACGGGGAGGCCCAGCAGTACGAGACGCAGGCGCTCCCGAAGCCCTCGCTCCTCTTCTCCCCGCGCTTCGGCTTCAACTGGGACGTCGCGGGTAAGGGTGTCACGCAGGTCCGCGGCGGGACCGGGGTCTTCACAGGTCGTCCGGCCTACGTCTGGATCTCGAATCAGGTCGGCAACAACGGCGTGCTCACCGGCTTCGAGCAGTTCGACAACGTGACCTCGCGTCCCTTCCATCCGGATCCGAACAAGTACAAGCCGACCACCGTCACCGGGGCGCCGGCCGCGTCGTACGAGCTCGCGCTCACTGACAAGAACTTCAAGTTCCCGCAGATCCTCCGCACGAACCTCGCCCTTGACCGGAAGCTTCCCTTCGGGACGACCGGTACCGTCGAGCTCCTCCTCGCGCAGGACATCAACGGCATCTACTATGTGGACGGCAACCTCACGCCGGCCGACGGCAAGTTCAACGGCCCCGATCAGCGGCCGCGGTGGTCGATCGATGACTGCCCGGCCGTCAATGGCACGCAGCAGCGCATCAACTGCAACGTGACGAGCGCGATCATCCTGAAGAACCAGGATGTGGGCCGCTCGTGGAATCTCTCGGCCTCGCTCGAGAAGGCGTTCGTTAACGGCTTCTTCGCCAAGGCGGCGTACAGCTACGGCCTCTCGCGCAACACCGTCGACGCCGGCTCGATCGCCATCGGCTCGTGGGTCAACAATCAGCACGTGAACGGCCCGAATACCCCGGGGCTCGGCTTCTCCGGCACCTCGCAGGGCCATCGGTACTTCTTGACGGCGGCCTACACTAAGAACCTCCTCCCGATCGGTCCCACCGGGATCTCGTTCTTCCTCAACAGCTTCCAGGGGAACGGATCGTTTGTCTACGGCGGCGACATGAACGGCGACGGCGGCACCGGGAATGACCTCATCTACATCCCGAAGGATGCGAGCGAGATGCGCTTCCTTCCGATCACCGGCTCGGCGCCGTTCACCGTCGCCCAGCAGATCGAGGCCTTCGAGAAGTTCATCCAGCAGGACCGCTACCTCCGCAACCATCGCGGTGAGTATGTTAAGCGCGGCAGTATCTTCACCCCGATGACCACCCGCATGGACGTCAGCGTTACGCAGGACATCGTCCAGAGCGTCATGGGCAAGCCGAACAAGCTCCAGGTCCGCATGGACATTCTGAACTTCACCAACATGTTCAACTCGGATTGGGGCCGGAGCTGGAGCTTCACCTCTACGACTCCGCTCGTGCCGGCTGGCGTGGATGCCTCGGGCGTTCCGCAGTTCCGGATGCGCACGATCGGGAGCTCGCTCCTCGATCGTTCCTTCCAGCGGAATTTCAACATCGGCGACGTCTGGCGGATGCAGTTGGGTCTGCGCTACACCTTCAACTAAGGTTAGCGCGGTCTAGGATGGACGAAGCCCCGGGGCGCTTAGGCGCCCCGGGGCTTCGTCGTTTCCAGAGAGGTCATTCGGTGATCCCTCACCTCCCCCCGTTGGGGCGGCGCCAGCGGCACCGCCCCAAGCGATCAGAATACCTTCACGTTGATATACTTCTTGGGATTCTTCTGGAAGTCGGCGGTCAGCGAATCGAGCCGCTGCACGAGCGCCCGCACATCGGTGTAAAGCCCGGCGTCGTTCACGAGCTTGGCCGCGGACCCCTCACCGCTTTCGACCTTCTGCAGCACGCCGTTGAGTAGCGCGGTGGTGCCCTGGAGCTCGGTGGTGAGGGTGGCGAGCCGCCCCGCCGCATCCCCCACCGCCCGCAGGGTGGAATCCACCTGCGCCGAATCCACGGCATCCGCGAGCCGGCGGAACGAACGCTGTGTCTGCGTGAGTTCGCGGGACTGCTCCATCGCCACCCTCTCCAGCACCGCGATCAGCGCCTGCGCCGACCCGATCGTCCGACGGATGTCATTCAACCCCTGCTCGTCGACGAGGGAGCGGCGCAGCGCCGTCGTGAGCAGCTGCACATCGCGGCTGATCGAGTCGACCTTACCGAGGATGTCGGCCACGCCGACTGAGGGGGGCCCCGCGGGGACCGTGTCGCCGGCTGCGAAGTAGTCGTCGGTCGCCTTGGAGGGGTGCAAGGTTACCATCATGTCGCCGAAGACCCCGTTCGGCGCGACCCTCGACGTCGTCCCGTGCGGGACCCTGTACTTGTCGTAGATCCGCATCTGGACGACGAGCTTCCCATCGCGGCGAATATCGACGTCGCCCACGTACCCGACGGAGACCCCGGAGAGCATCACCGGCTGTCCCTGCCGCAGCCCCGCCCCCCAGTCGTAGACGCTATAGACCTCATAGCCCGGGAGGAGCCCCCCACGGGCGAGGTAGAGGGAACCGACCACCGCGAAACCGACCGCTGCGGTGGCTACGAGTCCGACGAGGACTTCATCGCGTCGCTTCATGCCTGAAGATAGGGTGCGAGGAGGATGGCGGTGGTCGCGTCGAGGATCAGGATCGCGATCGAGGTGATGACGACGGCGCGGGCGGTGCTCTTGCCCACCCCTTCGGCGCCGCCAAAGGTCATGTACCCCTCGAAGGTGCAGAGGAAGGCGATCGCCGCGCCGAAGAGGGTCGCCTTGATCAGACTGTAGGTCACCTGGAACTGGTCATAGCCGAGGCGCATCCCCTCGAGGAACTGCGCCAGCGGCACATCGGCCACGAGCACCGAGGAGAGCATCCCGGCCGTCACGCCCGCCACGTCGGCGAAGACGGTGAGCAAGGGGAGCATGATCGTCGCCGCGATCAAGCGCGGGACGACGAGATAGGCGACGGGATCGAACGACAGAGTCTCGAGCGCATCGATCTGCTCGGTCACGCGCATCGTCGCGATCTCCGCCGTCATCTTGGCACCGACGCGTCCGGCGAGCACGAGCCCGGTGAGCAACGGCCCGGTCTCGAGTATGACGATCTGCCGCGTGGAGAGTCCGACGATCGAGAGCTGGATCCCCGGGAAGAGCTGATAGCGGATCTGGATCGCGATCACCCCGCCGATGAAGGCGGCGACCATCAGGGTGAGTGGCAGGGAGTTCACCCCGATCTCCCGCATCTGATGGATCACTTGCCCGCGCCAGGTGGGGCCCTCGCGTAGCGCGCGACGGATATCGCCGACGAAGAGCACCCGCGCCCCGATCCCGCCGATGAGCGCCAACGCGGAGCGCCCCATCATCCGGAAGAAGCGGAGGCCACTGCGCTGGACGACGGGGAAGGTCTCGGTGGGGCGCGATCCGACGGTCATGTGCGCACCCGGTAGAGGAGGACGGAGCCGATGATCCCAAAGAGGACCCCGGGCATCCATGCCGCCAGTTCGGGGCGGACCAACCCTCCCGCCCCGATCGCCTGCGTGAGTTGGATCATCATCAGGAAGACGACGGTGATCGCGAGACTGATCCCGATCCCGTACGCCGTCCCCCCGCGTTGCGTACTCGTGGCGAGCGGGGCCCCGATCACCATGATGATCACCGAGGTGAAGGGGATCGCGATCTTGAGCATCCGCTCCACCCGCAACTTGTTCACGTTAGTCCCGGAGCGGTCCATCGCCTCGATGAAGCGTCCGAGGTCGCGGTACCCCATCTCCGCCGGCGCCTTGGGATTCGCCATCAAGCCGGCTGGGGGCTCACGGAATCCGGCGTCGCGCAACGAGTCGAACCGGAAGGTCAGGTTGGAGAGGGAGTCCGGCAGGAGATGCAGGACCCCGTCGCGCAGCACCCATCCCGCTCCCTCCTGCCACGCACCCTGGCTCGCTGCGATCACATAGGTGGGATAGTCCGGGCCCGTCCCGCGACGCTCGATCTCGATCCCCTCGACCGTCCCGCCGGTCACCGACGCCTGGCTGATCCGGTAGACGCGTCCCGTCTCCGAGGCATAGGCGAAGTTCGCCCGCTGGTCGGCGTTCCGGAACGCCTTCTCCTGCAGGAGCTCGAGACGACGCGCGTTGAGCGGGGGGACGACCTCCGAGAGGAACAGGCCGAAGAGCGTCACCCCCACCGCTCCGACCGCGATCGGGGCGATGAACCGATGGAACGAGATCCCCGAGGCCTTCGCCGCGGTGATCTCGCTGTGCCGCGTGAAGTTCCCGATCGTGAAGACGGTCGCGAAGAGCACCGCCGCCGGTAGGACGAGGAACATCGTGTCGGCGATCCCGAAGAGATATGCCAGCGCGATGTCCATCGGCGGCAACTCGCGCGCCAGATACGAGTCGAGCTTCTCACTCACGTCGATGATGATGACGAGGAGCGGGAACCCGAGCGCCGTCGCCACGAGCACTCGCCAGAATTCGTGGAGGACGTAGCGGTCCAGTGGACGCAGGCGCCGACGCATCAGGCCGCTCCTCGTGCATCCGCACGCGGGCGCCGCCGTGCGGCCCACCGCGCCTTCCAACGATACCAGCGCTCGGCCGTCTCGCTCCCGCGCGAGGTGGCGCCCTCGGACCCCAGCCGCAGGGTGAGCCAGATCCCGATGAGCCCAAGGGCGATGTCCGCGCCCCACATCGCGAGGGCGGGGCTCACGATCGCGCGGTCGGCGAGCGCCTCGCCACCCAAGAGCCCGATGTAGTAGAGCGCGAAGACCCCGAGGCTCACCCCGATGGTGAGCCCGACGCCACCGCGCGGGAACCGCAGGGCGATCGGCGCGCCGAGCAATACGAACACGGTGCACGCCACGGCGATCGCGAACTTCTTCTCGATCTCCACGCGGTACTGATCGATGGCGTGCTGCGCCACCTGCAGCTCGAACCGCATCCCCTCGAGGAGGACCGCGTCGGTGCTGGTGGTCGCGGCATCAGGGGTCGCGGGGGGCGCCTCCGGTGCGACGCGCGGCGGTTGTGCGACCACGGTCGCGACCACGGTCGCGGCATGCGCGGGATCCGGCGTGATCCATCGCAGCACCTGTGCGAAGGCGGCGCAGTAGAGCGCGCCGACGCCCCCCGGGACGCCGGGGACCCGCTGGGCGGCGAGGGAGTCCCCCTCCGCGCGACGGATGCGCGCCCACACGCTATCCCGCTGCACCGACGCGTCGGCCACGCGCATCTGGAGCTCGCAGACGCTGAGCTCGCGATCCGACTTGTACGTGCCGCGGTCGTTCCCGCGGTCGAGGCGCGCCGAGACCCCGCGCACCGCGATCACATCCTCGCGGAAGAAGCTCCGCTGGAGTCGCGCCCGCTGCGCGGGATCGATCGCCGTGGTACTCCCATCGTGGAGCGTGAGGATCAGGTCCTCCCCGCTGGGGGACAGGGCGAGATGGCCGCTGTCGGCGACGATCGTACGACGGTTCGCCGGGTCGGCGAGGTCGTAGATCGTGACATCCTGCATCTGGTTGGAACCCGAGGCGATGCGCGCCGCGCGCAGGTAGAGTTGCCGCGGCACCACCTCGTTGATCACCTGCTCATTGAGCGCCAGGGTCGGCTTCACCCGGGCGATATCGGCCTGCAGGGTGGCGAGCCGATGGTTGGCGCGGGGGAGCACCTGATCGTTGAAGAGCACCATCCCAATCGTCAGCCCCACCGAGGCGACGATGACGGGGATGACCAGCCGCTGCATGCTCACCCCGCTCGCCTTGAACGCGGTGATCTCGTTCTCGGAGGTGAGGCGCGAGAAGGCGTGCATCGTCGCGACGAGCACCGCCATCGGGAGCGTCATCGCCAGCGTGAAGGGGATCGAGAGGAGGAGGAACTCCGTGATCACCGCCCACGGGAGGCCCTTGCCGACCAGATCGCCCAACCGCTTGGCGACGAAGTTGAGTAGGAGGAGCGAGGTCAGCGCCGAGACCGCGAAGGCCAGCGGACCGAGATGCTCCTTCAGCACATAGCGTGTGACGATGCGCACTCGGAGGCGGTTCGGGACAGGGGACGGGGACAACCGACTATATTCATAGGGAACGAGGTGTCCCGGCAAGCGCGTCTCGCCAGCGGCGGGCGTCGGTGCCGGCCTTTCCTACCCCTGAGGAGCCCCCTGTGTCCCAGATCCGACGTTGGCTCATGGTGTTCGCGTGGGGCGCGGTGCTCCCCGCTGGGGCCGCCTGCGGCGATGAGCGCGCCGATGCGGCAGGGCGCGAGGCCGCTGGCGTCGCCAGTGAATTCGACGGGGCCGCCGCGCTCGAGGCGGTCCGTGCGCAGGTGGCCTTCGGCCCGCGCGTCCCCGGGACCGAGGCGCATGCCAGAGCCGCCGACTGGTTGGAGGGTGAGCTCCGGCGGCGAGCGGACACGATGATCGTCCAGCGGTGGACCCATACCACGGCTGAGGGTCGCACCCTGCCGATGCGGAACCTCCTCGCACGGTTCCGACCGGACGAGGGGCGCCGCGTCCTGTATCTCGCCCATTGGGACTCCCGCCCCGTCGCCGACAGCGACCCCGATCCCTCCAAGCGGGGGGCGCCCGTCCCGGGTGCCAATGACGGCGGCTCTGGGGTCGCGATCCTGCTCGGGGTCGCCGAGGCGATGGCCCGTCGCGCCCCCGGGGTCGGGGTCGATCTCCTCCTCGTCGATGGCGAGGATTATGGCGATTTCGAGTCCGATACCGATGTCCTCATCGGCTCACGGTACTTCGCCGAGCGGCTCCCTGACCCCGGGTACGCGCCGTTGTTCGGGGTGCTCTGGGATATGGTCGGCGACGAGGAGCCGGTCTTCAGCCAGGAGGCGTATTCGGTGCGCGGGGCGCCGGAGGTCGTGCAACGCGTCTGGTCCACCGCCCAGCGGCTCGGGCATGGTGCGGTCTTCAGCAACTCCACCGTCCTGGGCATCACCGATGACCATGTCCCACTCCTCGCCAAGGGGCTCCGGGTGATCGATGTGATCGACCTCGATTTTCCGTGGCACCACACCGTCGCCGATACCCCGGACAAGGTGTCGCAGCGGACCCTCCAGATCGTCGGGGATGTGGCGATCGCCCTGATCCGCGAGGTCACCGCACCACCGCGGTAGCGCGCGCGATCGCGATGTCGGAGTTCCTCCAGAGCTTCTGGTGGGTGATCATCGCCCTGGTCGGGGGGCTCGTCGTCGCGATCCAGCGCTACTACAGCACGTCCGACGGTCAGTTGGTGATCGACCGGCTCCTCATCAATGCCCCGATCCTCGGGGACATGCTCCGGAAGTCCGCGGTCTCGCGCTTCACGCGGACGCTCGGGACGCTCATCAGTTCGGGGGTGAGCATCCTCGATGGGTTGGAGATCACGGCCAAGACCGCGGGGAATCGCGTGGTCGCCGAAGCGATCATGGAGTCTCGGGCCTCGATCGCGGGCGGTGATACCATCGCCGCCCCCCTGGCCAAGAGTCAGGTCTTTCCCCCGATGGTGCTCTCGATGATCTCGGTCGGTGAGCAGACGGGTGGACTCGATGAGATGCTGACCAAGATCGCCGACTTCTACGACGACGAGGTCGACGCGGCGGTCAGCGGCCTCCTCTCGCTCCTCGAGCCGGTGATGATCGTCTTCCTTGGCGTCGTCGTCGGTGGGATGGTGGTGGCGATGTGTCTCCCCATCTTCGACATGATCAACACGGTGCAGTAGGCGGCGTCGGCCCGTCGCCGGGCGCCGTCAGCATCGCCTCCACCGCCGCGATCGCCGCCGCGCGCCGCGCGGCCCCGGTCCCGCGGATCTCCTCCGTGCGCGCGCCGCGGTGGACGAGCGCTCGCTGGAAATCCGCGAAGAGCGAATCGCGGGAGTCACGGCGATCGCGGATCCCGTCGGCGGTCCAGGGGAGATCCGGCGCACAGAGCAGGTAGAGATCCCCCAATCGCGCCTGTGCCTCGGCATCGATCCACGCGGGGCAGGTCTGATAGTAGTGATGCGCGTACACCGCCGTGCTCACCAGATCGGTGTCACGGATGAGGAGTGGGGGATGCGAGGCGAGGGCCTCGTCCTCCAGGGCGATGCAGCGCCGCGCGATCGGCTCGATCGTCGCCGCCGAGAGGGGTTCAGGGCTCGTCTCCGCGATCAGGCGAGCGGACTCGGGCGTCCATGGCGCATCGAAAGCTGCCGCCAGCTCCGCGGCGAGCGTCGTCTTGCCGGTGGATTCGGGGCCGATCAGGACGACGCGTCGCGTCGGTGCCATGATTGTGTCCATTGGCGATGCCCGGCGATCGCGAGGGCGAGGAGGACGGCGTACTGGACCGCCGTCGGGTACAGGGCCTGCGACACGAACAGCCCGATGCTCACCACGTTGATCGCGATCCAGACCAACCAATGCTCGAGGAGCTTGCGGGTCATCATCCATTGCGCGAGCACGCTGGCTACCGAGGCGATCGAATCGACGAGGGGCATCGCGGCATCGGTGGTGCGGGCGAGGAGCGCCGCGAGACCGGCGGAGCCGGCGATCCCGAGCGCCGCCAGCGTGACCCACTGCCGGCCGGTCGTGCGGGTGATCCGGAGCGGTCCGCGATCGGCCCCGCCATGCAGCCACTCGTACCACCCGTAGGCGGAGAGGACGATGAAGACCCCCTGCAGGCCCATGTAGGCGTAGAGTCGCGCCTGCCAGAAGACGGCGAGGTAGAGCGCGGCGCTCGCGATCGCGAGGGGCCATCCCTCGATCCGCTCGCGCGTGTTGTACCAGACGCAGACGATCCCGAGGGCGGCGGCGAGGAGTTCGAGGGTGGGCACGGGGGGAGGCTATGTGGGCCGCGCAGAAAAGGATAGGGTCGCAGCCCTACCCCTCCCGTGGGGCGGCTCGATAACTTTCCCCCCTCACCCCCACCGGATCTCATGGCGAAAGAAGAGGCGATCGAACTCGAAGGCACCGTCACCGAAGTGCTCCCCAGCGCGACCTTCCGCGTGCTCCTCTCCAATGGGCATGACGTGCTCGCGACGATGGCCGGCAAGATGCGGCGCTTCCGCATCCGGGTGCTGCAGGGGGATCGGGTGACGGTCGAGGTCTCGCCCTACGACCTGAGCCGCGGCCGGATCACCTTCCGCCACAAGATCTGAGGCGCGCGCGCCTCAGTGCGCGGCCTGCGCCGCCGCCGGCTGGTCCGGCTGCTGATACGTCGCCTTGTGGATCGAGTACGCGGTCACGTTCGCGACGATCGCCAGCACGATGATCACGGCGGCGAAGCCCCAGCCGAGGGTGTTCGGGTTGTGCGGTGCGGTGGAGCCGGACATGCGGGTCACTCCGAGGATGGCCTGAGGGCTGGGAACCGATCGATCTACTGTCGAGACGAACGGTAATCGGCGCCCTAGCGGTTCCGGAAGCGTTCGAGGTCGCGCCGGTCCCGCTTCGTGGGGCGCCCCTTCTCGGGGTCCAGCGCGGGGGCGGCGGCGGTGAGCTGCCAGTGCAGGCGCTCGCGCGCCGTCCGTGAGCCCTCCGTCTCCTGATAGAGCGTGGCGGCGAGGGCGGCGGGGCCGCGGCGCTCCGCTGTCCCCGTCACCGCGACGATGTGCTCGTACGGGCCGATCCGGACGCGGATCTCGTCGCCGACCTTCACGGGTTTGGATGGCTTCACCCGCTCCCCGTTCACCTGGATCTTCCCGCCATCCACCGCCTCGGTGGCGAGCGAGCGGGTCTTGAAGAACCGTGCCGCCCAGAGCCACTTGTCGAGGCGAACGGGGGTCGTCGCTGGAGCGGGGTCACGCGGGGGCATCGTCGGAAGATATCGCGAGAGGGAACCGAGCAATCGTGACCGCCGTATCTCTCCCAGCGTCTCCGGCCGGCGGTTCGGCGCCGGCCCCCTTCCATCCTCTCTCCGAGCTCTTCGTGTCCCTCATCGGTTACTCGCCTCGTGCGGCGCTCCTCTCCCTGGCGCTGCTCCTTCTCCCGGTCGCGGGCCCGCAGGCGCAGACGGCACTCCCGACTCCTGAGGCGCTCGCCGCTCGGCACGACTCTCTTGTGGGAGGGCGCGCGGCGCTTGAGGGGGCCCGCTCGATGCGGATGGTGGGGACCCTCGCCGTCAGGGCGATGGGGCTCGAGGCCCCGCTCGAGATCCTCAAGGTCAAGCCGAATCGCTACCTCTTCCGCGCCCAGCTCGGGCCGATGGGGGAACTGCTCTCTGGATTCGACGGCGAGCATGCTTGGGCGATCCAGCCTGGGATGGGACCCACGTTGGTGACCGGCGCCGAGGGGAAGCTGATCGCAGATCAGGCCGATTTCTTCGCTGACCTGCATGACCTCTTGCGCTTCGACAAGGTGGAGACCGTCGACCAGACGACCTTCGAGGGCCGGCCGACATACCGAGTGCGGATGACGCGCCCCACCGGCGAGGTGCTCACCGAGTACTTCGATGCGGAGACAGGGCTCAGCGCCGGGGTGAGCGCTTCGGTCAACGGTCCGATGGGGGCGCTGGAACTCGTCTCGGCCTTCCAGGGGTACCAGCGGTTCGGGAGGGTGTTGCGTCCCACGCGCACCATCCAGCGCAATCCCCAGTTCGAGACCCTCCTGACCATCTCGGCGATCGAATTCGACGGCGTCTCGGACGAGGCGGTGGCGATGCCGGCGGCCGTTCGCGCCATGATCCCTCCCCGATAACGCCAGCTGTACCGTTGTGTTGAAACGAGTTACGTTCTCCGCGATCCGGAGCCGCGCCTCCCCCTCCCACCGGGGCGAGTTCATTGTTGCTCGTGAATCTCCGCGAGCGCGCCCTGCCCGATGAGCGGTTACGGCTCGCGCAGTTGGAGGGGCGTCGCGCGGCGGCGCTCGGGGTGTTGGTGGTCGCGTTGGGCGACCCATCGGTGCTCATCAGCGACACGCGACGCTGACGACGTCGGCGCACCCCCCGCGCGCATGGGAGCCCATGCGGTCCGGCGGGATCACTCCTCGCTACGCCACCGTCGGTCGGCTTTCCGCGCGGTCTGGCGCTTCTTCTCGGAGAGACGCTGTTCCACCGATCCCCGCGTCGGACGGGTCTGCTTGCGGGCCTTGGGGACCGCGAGCGCCGCGGCGATCGTCTCGGCCAATCGCTCGCGGGCACGCTGCCGGTTCTGCCGTTGGCTTCGCGTCTCAGCGGAGACGATGCGGATCGTACCGGTCGAGTCGAGGCGGGAGGCGAGGCGTACGCGGAGGCGGTCGAGTTGGGGTTCGGTGAGCGCACCCGAGGTCGTGATGCACCAGGTCAGTTCGACCCGGGTGCTGCTGGTGTTCACATGCTGGCCGCCAGGGCCCCCCGCGCGGGTCGCGTGGATGGTGAGCTCGTGCGCTGGGATGGTGACCTGTGCGGTGACGCGCAGCGGGCCACCCAGGGGATCATGGTCAGACGAGGGCCGTGGCACGGGAAGGGTCGCGTGAGGGCGATAGATTTCGCGGCGATGACGGGACCGTCACGACCTGAGGATAATCTGCCGCTCGGCGAGCGGCTGGCCAGGCGCTGGCTGGATGACTGGCGCGGGGCGGCGGTGCTGGTCGTTCTGCTGGCGTTGGCGTCGTCGATCACCAGCCTCCCCAATGGGTTCGCCTACGACGACGTGGCGATCGTGCTCGAGAACAAGCGGATCCATGATTGGCGAACGCTCTGGCGACCCTTCGTGGAGCCGTACTGGCTGATCGAGTCGTTTGCCCGGGATCTCTACCGACCGATCGTGTTGCTGGCCTTCGGTGTGCAGTGGGCCGTGGGCGGTGGCGATCCGATCGTCTTCCATGGGGTGAACCTCCTGCTCTATGTCGGGGCGTGCCTCGCATGCCTCGCGTTGCTCCGACAACTGATCGCCAGGCGAGCGGCGCTGGTCGGCGCCGCACTCTGGGCCGTGCATCCCGTCCATGTGGAGAGCGTCGGCAACGTCGTCGGTCAGGCCGAATTGCTCGTGGCCATGCTGGTCCTCGGCGCACTGGTCCTCTTCGTTCGCGACCGTCGACGTGGCCGCCTCACGCCGCGGACCGTCGCGTGGGTCAGCCTCCTCTATGCCGGCGCCTTGCTCTCGAAGGAGCATGCGATCGCCTTCCCTGGGCTCCTGCTCGCCGCGGAGGTCGCGCTCCGTCGCGCTGGTGTTTCAGGGCTCGGTGATGCGGTGAGTCGCTTCTGGCTGCTCCTCCGGATCCTGCTGTGGGTCTCGCTCGCCTTCCTCCTGATCCGGTTCTCGGTGCTTGGAGGTTTTGGCGGCAGTCCGCACTTCTCCCTCTGGGGGCTCACGCACGCCCAACGCCTCCTGGCGGCCTCGGCCCTCTGGCCGGACGTGGGCCGGTTGATGGTGTGGCCCGCACGGCTCTATGCGGACTATGCGCCGCCCCAGTTCCCCGTTCGCACCACGCCGCATCCCTCCCATATCGTGGCGTTTCTGCTGCTCCTGACCTGGCTGCTCGGGCTGCGATGGGCATGGATGCGCCGGAACGCGGCGGCGATCTTCGCCCTCCTCGCGTTCCCTGTCGCGTTCTCCGTGACGTCGAATCTGCTCTTCCCGACGGGGGTGCTCCTCGCGGAACGGACCTTGTTGTTGCCGTCCATCTCGTTGGGGTTTCTCGCGGCCGTCCTCTTCGCCGGAGTGGGGGCGGCGTCTCAGCGCATCCGTCAGTGCGCGAGCGTGCTCGTCGCGGTGTTGGTCGTCGCGGGGGCGTCACGGAGCGCGGCGCGACAGACCGCGTGGGCCGATTCCCTCACGGTCTTCTCCACCATGGTGGTGGAATCGCCCCAGAATGGCCGAGGCCATGCTGCGATCGGTCAACTTTTCTATGGTTTCGGCGAATTCGAACGTGCGGAACGGCACCTGGCCACCGCGTACGCGTTGCACGACGGGTACGGCTATCTCTACGCCGATCTCCTCCAGCGTCGAGGGAGGTGTCGTGAGGCCCTCCCCCTAGCGGAGGCACTCGCGGGGAAATATCGCTGGGTGCAACTCCTGCAGGTGACCCGGATCGTTTGCCTCTTCGAGGCGCGCCGATTCTCCGACGCGCGGCGTCACGCGCGCGATGCGGTCATGCGTGGACTCACCTATAGGAAATTCCATGACCTTGCGCAGGTGGCGGACTCCCTGTTGGCCTCCTACGATTCAGCCGATGCGCGGAACACCTGGATCCGGTCAGGGAAACCCTTCGACCGCCGCGGCGACGATGTGAAGGTCGCCATCGCCCCCGGTGGCCTCGGGGGGGGGTTCGGCATAATCTTCGGGGGACGCCCAGAGGCGAGGAAGTAGTTGCGCTCCCGACCGGCCGGTCGTAGCTATGGCGGAGGTCCAGAGCGTGACCAGGACCGCTTTCGACTGTCCTTCCCCATTTCCAGGAGACACCGATGGACGCACGACGCGCGAAGGCTGGTTTCACACTCATCGAGCTGCTGATCGTTGTCGTCATCATCACCATCTTGGCGGCGATCGTCCTCCAGAAGTTCGGCAACAGCAAGAGCTCGGAGCAGATCGCGGCGATGAAGTCGGACCTGCGGGACTTGGCGGTGGCGCAGGAGACGCGGTTCGCGCAGCTCGGCGCGTACGGGTCGGATCTCGCGTCGGTCTCCCCGACCTTCTTCCAGCCCTCCTCCAACGTCACGATCACGCTCGGCGCCCCGGTCGGCTCGGTCTACACCGCGACCGCCGCGCTCGTCCACGGTGTCACGATCACCTGCACCATGACGGTCAACTCCACCGTTGCTGCGGACAGCAGCGGCATCCCGGTCTGCCAGTAGTCGATACCCTGATCGGTGCAAGCGATCGGTCTCGCGCTGCGGGTGCAGGGCTGATCGGATGCCGATGATCGCCTGATGTCGCGGCTCACCTTCCGCACCGCTGGCGAGTCCCACGGCCCGGCCGTGCTCGCCCTCGTCGAGGGTGTGCCAGCCGGGCTCCCGCTTCTGATCGACTCGATCGATCGCGAGCTCGCGCGTCGCCAGCAGGGCTATGGCCGAGGGCGACGCATGCAGATCGAGCGGGATCGCGGTGAGTTCCTCTCGGGGGTGCGCGCCGGCGAGACGCTGGGCTCACCGATCGCGATCCTCGTGCGCAACGACGATTGGGCGAACTGGGAGGCGATCATGGATCCCGCCCCGCGCGCGGACGACACCACCGGGGGAGGTCGCGCGCGGCAGGTGACGCGCGTCCGCCCGGGCCACGCCGATCTCACCGGGCTCCTCAAGTACGATCGCGCCGATGCGCGCGATATCCTCGAGCGCGCGTCCGCACGCGAGACGGTCGCCCGCGTCGCAGCGGGTGCCGTCGCGCGACGGCTGCTGGCGGCGTGTGAGATCACGATCGGGAGTCACCTCGTGCACCTCGGCGGAATCGATGCGGCGCCACCAGCGGCATGGCCCGTCGATCTCAACGTCGCCACTGATGCCTCACCGATCCGCTGCATGGATCGTGACGCCGAAGAGCGGATGCTCGCGGCGATCGATGCGGCGAAGGATGCGGGCGACACCCTCGGGGGGATCTGCGAGGTGGTCGTGACCGGGCTCCCCATCGGCTTGGGCTCGCACGTGGCGTGGGATCGCAAACTCGATGGGCGCCTCGCGCAGGCGCTCTGTTCGATCCCCGCGGTGAAGGGGGTGGAGATGGGGCTCGGATTCGAGGCGGCCCGTCGCCGCGGCTCCGCGGTGCACGACGCCATCGTCCCCGACGCCGGCGCGACACGCCGCGGACATGTACGACGTGCGACCAACCACGCCGGTGGGCTCGAAGGGGGGATGACGACCGGCGAGCCCCTGGTCCTCCGGGTGGCGATGAAGCCGATCTCGACCCTCATGCGCCCACTCGCGACGATCGACACCGCCACGGGGACCCCCGCCGAGGCGTCGGTCGAGCGAAGCGATGTCACCGCGGTCCCTGCGATGGGCGTGATCGCGGAGGCGATGACCGCGCTCGTCCTCGCCGATGCGCTCGTGGAGAAGTTCGGCAGCGACTCGCTCGGCGAGCTCCAGCGGAACCTCGCCTCGTATCTGGCGCGTGTCGACGAACGTCGGGGCTGATCCCCACGCAGGCACCTCGCCGAGGGCGCCACGATCGATCGTCCTAGTGGGGTTGCCCGGCGCGGGAAAGAGCACGGTCGGAGCCCTGGTCGCGGAGCGGCTTGGCTGGCCCTGTATCGATGTCGATCGGGAGATCGAGCGGGCCGCCGGCCGGACGATCCGCGCGCTGTTCGCCGAGTCGGGGGAAGCGACGTTCCGCGCCCGGGAGCGCCGGCTGACCGCCGAATTGGCGCCTCCTGAAGGCCCTCCCGTGGTTCTCGTCCCAGGCGGGGGATGGATCGAGGATCCGGACCATCGGGCCCGATTCGGGGTATCGCTGCAGGCGTTCTATCTGGCGGTTTCCCCCGTGGTCGCGGTCCGCCGGATGGGAGCGACCGTCGCCGACCGGCCCCTGTTGCAGGGGGCGGATCCAGCAGAATCGGTCCAACGTCTCCTGCGGCATCGTGAAGACCTCTATCTGCAATCAAATCATGTGGTTAGCACCGATTCGATGGGGGCGGACGAGGTGGCCGCTCTTATAGTTGCGCTTGCATTGGGACAGCGACCGGACTAGGATAGCCCACCTTATGGCGACCACCAAGAAGAAGACCGCGAAGAAGACCGCGAAGATGGCCGTGAAGAAGGCGGCGAAGTCGGCGACCAAGACCGCCGCCAAGCGGGCCAAGCGCGTCGTGGCCGAGCCGGAACTCCCGCACGACGAGGAGGCGGCCCGGGCCGCGGCGGGCAAGTCGCTGGTCATCGTGGAGTCCCCCGCCAAGGCCAAGACCATCGGGAAGTACCTTGGCTCCGGGTACGCCGTGAAGGCGACGGTGGGCCACATCCGGGACCTCCCGGTCAAGAATATCGGGATCGACATCGAGCACGGCTTCGCCCCGCAGTATGTGACGATCCCCGGGAAGGAGAAGACCGTCGCCGAACTGAAGAGCGCGGCGAAGACGGCGAAGGAGGTCTTCATCGCGACGGACCCCGATCGCGAAGGGGAGGCGATCGCCTGGCATGTGGAGCAGCAGATCGCGGGGCGACAGGCCCCACCGATCAAGCGCGCCCTCTTCTTCGAGATCACCAAGGATGCGGTCCGCCAGGCGCTGCAGCAGGCGCGCGCGATCGACCAGAAGAAGGTCGATGCGCAGCAGGCGCGGCGCGTCCTCGACCGCCTCGTCGGCTACAAGGCGAGCCCACTCCTCTGGAAGACGGTGAAGAAGGGGCTCTCCGCCGGTCGCGTGCAGACGGTGGCGTTGCGGTTGCTCGTCGAGCGGGAGCGCGAGATCCGTGCCTTCATCCCGCGCGAGTACTGGAAGATCACCGCGCAGCTCGCCTATCAGGGGCAGACCTTCGCGGCCAAGTTGCATCACATCGACGGGGCCAAGCCAGAGATCGGGAGTGCCGGGGCGGCGCAGGCCATCGTCGCCGAGCTCGCGCAGCGGACGACCTTCGATGTCACCGACCTCAAGCAGCGCGAGCGTCGCAAGCGCCCCGAGGCGCCGTTCAAGACGAGCACCCTCCAGCAGGAGGCGGCGAAGAAGCTCGGCTTCGGCTCCAAACGCACCATGCGCCTCGCGCAGAACCTCTACGAGGGCGTGCAGCTCTCGACGGCGGAGGGCGCGGTCGGTCTCATCACCTACATGCGCACCGACCATGTACGCGTCGCCGAGTCGGCGGCGGCTGCGGCCCGGGCGTATCTCGGCTCGCAGTTCGAGGCGTCGTACCTCGCCGACGGGCCCCAGCTCTACACCGACGCCAAGGATGATGCGACGCAGGGTGCCCACGAGGGGATCCGCCCGACCGATCCGGCGCGCACCCCCGACTCCGTCGCGCGCTACCTGACCCCCGAGCAGCTCAAGCTCTACACGCTCGTCTGGCAGCGTTTCATGGCGTCACAGATGGCGCCGGCGATGTTCGACACGACGACGATCGACTTCGACCTCGGCCGCTATCTCTTCCGCGCCACCGGTTCGGTCGTGAAGTTCCCCGGCTTCCTCGCCCTCTATAAGGAGGCGCACGAGGAGGGGGATCACACCGCGCTCGAGGATGCGCAGCCCCTCCCGCCGATCCCAGCGAAGGCGAAGGTCCCGGTGACGTCGGTCGACCCGTCGCAGCACTTCACCGAGCCGCCACCGCGCTACTCCGAGGCCTCGCTGGTGAAGGAGCTCGAGAAGCGGGGAATCGGACGCCCGTCGACCTACGCCTCGATCATCTCGACGCTCACCGAGCGGCACTACGCCGATCTCGAGCAGCGCCGCTTCTTCCCCACGCCGCTCGGCGAGTCGGTGGAAAAGGTGATGGTACGCCAGTTCCCGCGGGAGTTCGACGTGGGCTTCACCGCCGAAATGGAATACGAACTCGACAAGATCGAGGACGGGGCCCTCTCGTGGGAGAAGGTGCTCGAGGCGTTTTGGAGCCCGTTCGAGCGCTCGCTCGGGTCCGTCGATACCGAGGCGCTGATCCGTGAGGCACATGACCTCGGGGCCCTCGATCAGGAGCGCTGTCCGACCTGCGGCGGGCGACTCATCCCGAAGGGTGGCTTCTTCGGTCCCTTCATCGCCTGTGAGCAGCACCCCAAGCACTGCGCCTTCACGCGACCGATCAAGAATGATCAGAAGGAGAAGCGCTTCGTCGATGTCGCCTGTCCGGAGTGCAGTGAGCGTCCGATGATCGTGCGCAAGTCGCGGAGTGGCGAATTCCTCGGCTGCACGCGCTTTCCCAAGTGCAAGGGGACGAAGTCGATGCCGACCGGGGTGAAGTGCCCCAAGGACGGCGGGGACCTCGCGGCGCGCAAGTCGAAGAAGCGCGGCAAGACCTTCTACGGCTGTGAGAACTACCCCAACTGTGACTTCGTCTGCTGGGACAAGCCGGTGCCGGAGAGCTGCCCTGAGTGCGGGAAGGTCGGCGCGGAGGCCAAGAGCAACAAGACGCGTGGGGCGTATCGGAAGTGTCTCAATGCCGACTGCCAGAACGAGTGGGATGTGCCGGAGACCGGCGCCGACGCCGCGGCCAAGGTGGCGGCGGCGGGGTGAGGCGATGACCGACGTCGTGACGGTGGTCGGAGGCGGCCTCGCAGGGAGCGAGGCCGCCTTTCAGTTGGCGGAGCGCGGGCATCAGGTGGTGTTGGCTGAGATGCGTCCCGTGCGCGGTACCGCCGCGCACCAGACCGATCGCCTGGCCGAGCTCGTCTGCTCGAACACCTTCAAGAGCACCGAGGTCACCAACGCGCACGGGCTGCTGAAGGCGGAGACGCGCGCCCTCGGCTGCTTGATCCTCGAAGGGGCTGATGCGGCGCGTGTGCCGGCCGGCTCGGCCCTCGCCGTCGATCGCGATCAGTTCAGTGCCTGTGTCGATGCGCGGGTGCGTGCGCATCCACGGATCCGCGTGGTGACGGAGGAGATTGCCACGTTGCCGTCCCCGGGGATCGTCGCGACGGGGCCGTTGACGAGCGATGCGCTAGCAGAGGCGATTCGTGCCCGATTGGGCGGGGAGGCGCTCGCGTTCTACGACGCGATCGCCCCGATCCTCGCGGTGGAGTCGATCGACGAGACGATCGCATTCCGCGCCGCGCGGTGGGACAAGGAGACGATGGTCGAGGCCGCGGACGAGGGCGGTGCCTACCTTAACTGCCCGATGGACAAGGCCGAGTACGAGGTGTTCATCGACGCGTTGACGACCGCGGATCAGTTCACCGCGCATGAGTTCGACGCGGTGCCGTACTTCGAAGGGTGCATGCCGATCGAGGAGATGGCGCGCCGCGGCCGCGATACGTTGCGTTTCGGTCCGATGAAGCCGGTGGGGCTCCGCGATCCGCGCACGGGGAAGCGTCCCTGGGCGGTGGTGCAGCTCCGACGTGAGGATCGCGCGGGGCGGATGTGGAACCTCGTTGGCTTCCAGACGCGGTTGCGCATCCCGGAGCAGCAGCGGGTGATCCGGATGATCCCGGGGCTCGCCGGTGCGGAGTTCCTGCGCTTCGGGAGCATCCATCGGAATTCGTATCTCAATGCGCCCCGGTATCTCGCGCCGCATCTCGCGCTGCGTGAGGCGCCGACGACGCTCTTCGCCGGACAGCTGACCGGGGTCGAGGGGTATACCGAGAGCACGGCCACCGGGCTGCTCGCCGCGATCAATCTCGATCGACTCCTGCACGGACACGCACCGGTGGTACCCCCACCGACCACGATGCTCGGGGCGCTCTACCGGTATATGCGCGAGGCCGACCCGGCACACTTCCAGCCGATGAATGCGAACTTCGGACTCTTGGAGGAGCTTCCCGATCCCCCGCGCGACAAGGCGGTGAAGCGGGAACGCTATGCCGAGCGGGCGTTACGCGACCTCGAGAGCTGGCGTCAGACCGAGGGGATCATGCCGAGGCCGATGTGAGCGAGTCGAGCGACGAGACCATCGCGCAGTTCCTAATCTATCTCGCGAAGGAGCGGGATCTGTCACCGAACACGGTGGCGGCGTATGCGCGTGACCTCGAGGGGTTGCGCGCCTTCCTTTGCGGGCACCTCGGGGTCGAGAATGTGGAGTGGGGGACCGTCGACCGATTGCAGATCCGGGCCTGGCTTGCCTCGCTCGCGCGGCGGGGGCTCGCCAAGCGGACGAGCGCGCGGATGCTCTCGGCGGCGCGTAGCTTCTATCGCTTCTTGCATCGCGCCGATCTCGTCGAGGTGAATCCGGCGCGAGCGGTGGGGTCACCCAAGCTCGAGCGGCATCTGCCGGGTCATCTCGATCGGGCGCAGATCGAGACGGTGCTGACCGCGGCAGCGACGCGCGCACAGGAGGGGCGGTTCACCGATGTGCGGGATCGGGCGATCCTCGAGCTCTTCTATTCCGCCGGGCTGCGGCTGAGCGAATTGCGCGGAATCGACCGACGGGATCTCGATATGCTCGGCGGTCTCGTGAAGGTGCGTGGCAAAGGACGAAAGGAGCGGATCGTGCCCGTGGGTGGGCCGGCGCAGCAGGCGTTGCGGGAATACGAGAGCGCGCGCGAGCAGCTGATCGCCCAGGTCGGGGCGAGCGCCGATCGCTCGGCGCTCTTCCTGAGTCTGCGGGGGCGACGCATGAGCCCCAAGACCCTGCACAACGCGGTGGTCGCGCGGCTCGGTGAGGTCGATGAGGGAGCGAGACTCAGCGCCCATGCGCTCCGGCACACCTTCGCGACGCACCTGCTCGACGGGGGAGCCGACCTTCGGGCGGTTCAGGAGCTGCTTGGGCATGCCAGCGTCTCCACCACGCAGATCTACACCCACACCTCGGTCGACCGGCTCAAGCAGGTCCACCGGAAGGCCCACCCGCGGGCCTGACCACGACACGGCCCCTTATCTTTCCCCGATGACCCTCCCGACCTTCCACGCCACCACGATCCTTGCCGTCCGCCGCGGCGGCGCTGTCGCCATCGGGGGAGACGGCCAGGTGACCTTCGGCGATACCGTCATGAAGGGGAGCGCGGTGAAGGTGCGCGCCCTCACCGGGGGAAAGGTGCTCGCCGGGTTCGCCGGCGCCGCCGCCGATGCGCTCACCCTCTTCGAGCGCTTCGAGGAGAAGCTCCAGCGGCACCCGGGGAACCTGCAGCGTGCCGCCGTCGAGCTCGCGAAGGATTGGCGGCAGGACCGTGCGCTGCGTCGTCTCGAGGCGCTCCTGATCGTCGTCGATCGCGACTATGGGATCATGCTCTCCGGCACCGGAGAGCTGATCGAGCCCGATGATGGCATCTTGGCAATCGGGTCTGGTGGCTCGTATGCCTTGGCGGCGGCCCGCGCCCTCGTGCGCGAGACCACCCTGCCGCCGGCGGAGATCGTGCGGCGCGCGCTCACGATCGCGGGAGAGATCTGCGTGTACACCAACACGCAGATCACCGTCGTCGAACCCACGGCCTGATGCCGACGCCGCGGACCGAACAGGCGCTCGCGCGCCTCGCCGACCTGTCCCCACGGAAGATCGTCGCCGAGCTCGATCGCTTCATCATCGGGCAGGCGGAGGCGAAGAAGGCGGTCGCGATCGCTCTGCGCAATCGGTGGCGGCGGCAGCGGACGCCGGAGGCGATCCGCAACGAGATCGCGCCGAACAACATCATCCTGATCGGCCCCACCGGGGTGGGGAAGACGGAGATCGCGCGGCGGCTCGCCAAGCTCTCGGGGGCGCCTTTCGTGAAGGTCGAGGCCTCGAAGTTCACCGAGGTCGGGTATGTGGGCCGTGATGTGGAGAGCATGGTCCGCGATCTCGTCGAGAGTGCGATCGACATGGTGCGCACCGAGCGTGAGGGGGAGGTCGAGGACCTCGCACACGACCGCGTCGATGAACGGTTGCTCGATCTGCTGTTGCCCCCTCCAGCGTCGGCCACGCCGGCGGCTCTAGCCAGCGATGATATGCAGCGCGTTTTCATCGCGGAGCCTGACGGGAGCGTGAGCGCGGAGGAGGCGCAGACCAAGGAGCGGCATCAGCGCACGCGCGAGAAGCTGCGGCAGCTGCTGCGCGATGGGCAGCTCGAGCAACGCGAGGTGGAGGTCGAGGTCTCGGTGCAGGGCCCAGGGTTCGACGCACTCGGCCAGGCCGGCGCACCAGAGGGGATACAGAACTTCGCCGAGATGCTCTCCGAGATGCTCCCCAAGCGGACCAAGCAGCGCACGGTGCCCGTGGCTGAGGCACGGCGGATCTTCCTCGATCAGGAGTTCGACAAGCTGATCAATCTCGATGACGTGACCGCCGAAGCGCTCGAGCGGACCGAGTCGATGGGGATCATCTTCCTCGATGAGATCGATAAGATCGCCGGGGGGCAGCGGGACATGGGTGGGCCCGATGTCTCACGCGAGGGGGTGCAGCGCGATCTCCTTCCGATCGTCGAGGGTTCGAACGTCCAGACGAAGTACGGGATGGTGAAGACCGACCATGTGCTCTTCGTCGCGGCGGGGGCGTTCCATGTGTCCAAGCCGAGCGACCTGATCCCCGAGCTGCAGGGGCGCTTCCCGATTCGCGTGGAGTTGAAGCCCCTCACCGAGGCCGACTTCATTCGTATTATGACGGAACCGGAGCATGCCCTCACCAAGCAGTATGCGGCGCTCGTCGGCGCCGAGGGGGCGGAGCTCCGATTCACCGAGGATGGCGTGGCGGAGATCGCGCGCATCGCCGCGCATCTCAACAGTCGGATGGAGAACATCGGCGCACGGCGCCTACACACCGTCATGACGACGTTGTTGGAGGTGGTGCTCTACGAACTGCCCGAGCGCGGGACCGGCACCGAGACGATCGATGGGGCCACGGTGCGGACGCGCCTCGCCGCCATCGTCGAGGACGAGGACCTCAGGAAATACATCCTATGACGACCGACGGCCGCGACTTCCTCGCGATCACTGATTTCTCCACCCCCGAGCTGCGGGGGCTTTTCGCGTTGGCCGACCGGATGCGGCGTGGCGAGTACCTCAAGCGCCCTCTCGAGGGGAAGGCCTTCGCGATGCTCTTCATGAAGAGCTCGACGCGGACCCGCGTCTCTTTCGAGGTGGGGGCGTGGCAGCTGGGGGCGCACCCGCTCTTCCTCACGCCGCGCGATGTGCAGCTTGGACGCGGCGAGGCGGTGGCTGATACGGCGCGTGTGCTCGATCGGATGGTCGACGGCATGATGATCCGGACCTTCGCCCATGCGGATGTCGAGGAGTACGCCCGCCACTCGCGCATCCCGGTGATCAATGGACTCACCGATCTGCAGCACCCCTGTCAGATCCTCGCCGACCTCCTCACGGTGCAGCAGCATTTCGGGCGCTTCGACGGCAAGCGGATCGCCTGGATCGGCGATGGGAACAACATGGCGAACAGCTGGTGCGACGCAGCGCTCCGCTTGGGCTTCGAGCTGCGGCTTGCCTGCCCGCCGGGGTACGACCCCGATCCGGCGATCCTCGCGCGCGCCCAAGCAAGTGGCCATGTGACGCTGCTGCGCGACCCGCGAGAGGCGGTCGAGGGTGTCGATGTGGTCACCACCGATGTCTGGGCCTCGATGGGGCAGGAGGAGGAACAGGCGATGCGGGCGGCGGCGTTCGCCTCGTATCAGGTCGACGCGGCCCTGATGGCCCGTGCCGCGAGCTCGGCGATCTTCCTCCACTGCCTCCCGGCGCATCGCGGCGAGGAGGTGAGCGCCGAGGTGATCGACGGGCCGCAGAGCCGGGTCTGGGACGAGGCGGAGAACCGGCTCCACGTCCAAAAGGCGATCATGGCCGTCCTCATGGGCGGCGAACCTCTGGAGTGAGACGATGGCGGCACCACTGATCGGGAAGAAGGCCCCGGCCTTCAAGATCCAGGACGATGCGGGAGAGACGGTGACCCTCGCCTCCCTCAAGGGAGAGTGGGTCGTGCTCTTCTTCTATCCGAAGGACATGACGTCGGGGTGTACCGTGGAGGCATGTGAGTTCCGCGACGCGCTCCCGAAGTTCAAGAAGCTCGACGCCAGGGTCTTTGGCGTCTCTCCCGACTCGGTGAAGTCCCACCAGAAGTTCAAGGCGAAGGAAGGGCTCACCTACCCGCTCCTCTCTGACCCCGAGCACACGATGCTCGAGGCCTACGGCGTCTGGGTCGAGAAGTCGATGTACGGTCGAAAGTACATGGGAGTCGAGCGCACGACCGTCATCATTGACCCCGCGGGGAAGGTCGCCCAGGTCTTCACCAAGGTGACGCCCGCGGGGCACGCGGACGGGGTCACCGCATGGCTTCGCGCACACGCGGGGTGAAGGCGTCCAGCTCCTTCCGGAGCTGGATGAGCCGCGCCCGCGCATCGTTGCCGACGGCCTGGTCGCCGCGCATCATCGCGCTGTAGAGATAGGTGATCTGGTCGGCGAGCCCGGGACGGCCGTAGCGCCACGCCTGGCCTTCGAGCTCCACCTGCAGCGCCTCGAGCCGCTGCTTCTGTTCACCTGACGCCTTCCCGAGTGCCGCATCGAGATCGGCGCGGAGCTGGTTGACCTCGCTGACGAGATCCCGCACTGCGAGGTTGTGCGCGAGCAGCGCCTGCAGCACCGGGATCGTCACGCCGTCGGCCTCGACCCGCGGATCGCTCGTGATGATCAGCGGACGCGTCGCGGTCCACGCGCCGGCGGTGATCCGCACCTGATAATTCCCTGGCACGATCGTGGGGCCGTTCCGCCCGCTGCGCTGCGCGTTGGCCTCCCACGGACCGGCGAGGGTGAGATCCCAGACGAAGCGATTGTGTCCCGCCACCGCCGGGAGCCGCGGCGTCCCAATCCGCTCCCACATCGGGCCACGCATCGAGGGCTCGGCCGGTAGCACCAACCGCTCGCCAGCGGCTCGGCTCGAGAAGCGCCGCACCACCCCACCCGTCGCGTCGAGGATGTCGAGCGTCACCTCCGTGGTCGGGTCGCGCGGGAACCAGTAGTCGATCGTCGCGCCGGCCTGGGGATACTGCGGATCGGAGTCGCTGACGCGCGCGCTCTCAAGTCCACCGAACCCCGTGCGGTAGCGCCGGCGAACCGCCGTCACCGGGGCGAAGAGATGCCCCTGCGCTGCTGCGGCGATCTGCCCCGCCCCATGGAGCGGGGTGATGTTGTGCAGGATCCAGAAACCGCGTCCCTGCGTGGAGATCACGAGGTCCTTCTGGTGGACCTTCATGTCGGTGATCGGGGTCGCGGGCAGATTCAGCTGCAACGACTGCCAGCTCTTCCCGTCGTTGAACGAGACATACGCCCCGAACTCGGTGCCGGCGTAGAGCTGCCCCGGACGATCGGGATCCTCACGCACGACGCGCACTGGTTCGTCCGCTGGGATCCCGTTGGTGCCGGTGGTCAACAGCGTCCACGTCTTCCCGTAGTCGTCGGTCTTGTAGATGAACGGGCGGTGGTCGCCCAACAGATAGCGGAGCACGGCGTAGTACGCCGATCCCTTCCGATGCGGTGAGGGCTCGATGTTCTGGACGCGTCCGCCGAGTTCGAGCCCGGGCGGCGTGATCCGCTGCCAGGTGGCGCCGTTGTCGCGCGTGATCGCGAAGGGGCCATCGTTCGCACCGGTCCAGATCACCCCGCGCTCGAGCGGGGACTCGCGGATCGCATAGAGCGTGGAGAAGAACTCTTCACCGGTGTTGTCGACGGTGATCGGCTCACCGGGATAGATCCCCTGCTTCTCCGCAGGGTTCCAGGTGAGATCGGGGGAGATCGTCTCCCACGTCACGCCCTCGTCGCGCGTGCGATGCACATGCTGCGAGCCGTAGTAGAGCACGCTCGGGTCGTGCGGCGAGACCTCCATCGGTGAGACGCGCTGGAAGCGGTAGATGAGATCCTTCCCGGCATTCCCGTAGAGCGACTGCGCTCCCACCCAGTAGTGCTTCTCCTGGCCTGTCTTGAGCGACATGCGGGAGAACTGGCCCTTACACGAGCCGTAGATGGTGTCGGGGTTGATCGGGTGCGGCATGATCGGCCCCGTCTCGCACCCCGGGCCCGAGCGCCACCCCTGGATCGGGTCGTCGAACCCCGCGCTCCCGACGGGCAGCGAGGGGAGGATCAACGTCGAATTGTCCTGCTGCGCCCCGTAGAGCCGATACGGGAACTGGTTGTCGACGTAGACCTGGTAGATCTCCGATGTCGGCTGGTTGTACTGGGTGCTCCACGTCTTCCCGCCGTTGAGCGAGACGTTCACCCCACCGTCGTTGGCCTGGATCATGATGCGGCCATCGCGCGGGTTGATCCAATGATCGTGGTTGTCGCCGTGCGGCGTCCGCATCGGGTTCCACGTCTTCCCGCCATCGGTGCTCTTGAAGTACCCCTCGGCCCCCGCGTAGACCACGTCGGCGTTGGTAGGATCGGCGGTGATGGTCGTGTAGTAGAAGGGGCGGGTGATCAGCTGATCATAGGTCGAGACCTGCGTGAACGACTCCCCGGCATCGTCGGAGCGATAGAGGCCGTTCCCCGGCTTCGCCTCCATCAGCACGTAGACGCGGTTCGGTGCGGCACGGCTCACCGCAATGTTGCTCTTCCCGATCAGGCTGTCAGGGAGTCCCTTCGCGAGACGACGCCAGGTGCTCCCACCATCGGTGCTCTTGTAGATCCCACCCTCGCGTGCTCCTGAGATGATCGTCCACGGCTTGCGCTCGGCGCGCCACATCGAGGCGTAGAGGATGCTGGGGTCGGTCGGGTGGAACTCCAGATCCACCGCGCCGGTCGAATCGCTCACGTAGAGCACGCGGCTCCAGCTCTTCCCGCCATCGACGGTGCGATAGACGCCGCGCGCATTGGTCGGGCGGAAGGGGTCGCCGATCGCGGCGACGAAGGCGATGTCGGGATTGGTCGGGTGGATCTGGAGCGCGCCGATGTTCCCCACCTCACGGAGCCCGACGGTGCGCCAGGTGCTCCCGGCGTCGGTCGACTTCCAGACCCCGCGGCCGATCGAGACGTTCGAGCGGTAGCCATCGGAGCCACTGCCCACATAGACGATGTTCGGGTCGCTGTTGGCGACATCGATCGCGCCGATCGAGCCGACGTCGATCTCACCATCGGTGACATTCACCCAGAGGGCGCCGGCATCGGTCGTCTTCCAGACGCCGCCGCCGGTCGAGCCGAAGTAGAAGGTGTGCGTCTCCTGATCGACACCGGTCACCGTGGTGACACGGCCACCGCGCGCGGGGCCGACCCACCGCCACCGCAGGTTCGCGAAGTGCGTGACGGGAATCGGCGCAGGGATCGCTGGCACGGCGGCCGCCTTCGCCGCGGTCGTGCGCGGCTTCGCCGGCGGCTTGGCTGGTGCCCTCGCCGGTGCCTTGGCCGGGGTCGGGGCCGGGCGTTGCTGTGCAGCGAGTTTCGTCGTGAGGGCGACGGCGACGAGGGGGAGGGAGCGGACGAGGGACCGGAGGCGCATGGGACGGTCGTGGTGTTAGGGACGCGGAGCGGCGTACTGCATCTTCTCAAGGATTATACCCGCGCGGGCCGAGGCGACGGCACCACGAGGGGACCAGCGGCGAGGGCTGGGGAGGATTGCGGCGAGGCGGGCGGCCTGTTCGCGGGTGAGCTTGGCGGCCGGCACACCGAAGTGCTTCTGCGCCGCCATCTCCGCCCCGAAGATCCCATCGCCCCACTCCGCGAGATTCAGATAGAGATCGAGGATCCGATCCTTCGGGAGGCAGAGCTCGAGCACGAGCGTGAGATACGCCTCGTACCCCTTCCGCACGAAGGAGCGCCCCTCCCAGAGGAAGAGGTTCTTCGCGACCTGTTGCGTGATCGTCGAGGCGCCACGCAAGCGTCCCCCACGCTTCGCGCGCGCGATCGCCTTCTCGATCTCCTCGAGGTCGAACCCCCAGTGGAGATAGAAGCGATCATCCTCGGCGGCGAGCACTGCCCGCCGGAGGTTCGCGGAGATCGCCGTGCGCGAGACCACATCGCGGCGCGGGTAGATCGGACGCTTGCCGTCGATCGCGCGCTGGACGCTCCGCTGCAGGATCACCGCGGTCGTGAGTGGCTGCACCAGATTGAGCGGGAGGATCGCGACGAAGGGGCCGAGGAGGAGGATGGCGGCGATCCAGGCGATGATGCGCCGGATGCGGCGCCACGGGATGCGTGCCATCAGGATCGCTGCGAATGAGCCGAGGCGTACATCCTACGGCCGGTGCCACAGCCAGGTCGCCGGGACCTCCTGCCAGGGGCCACCGGTGGTGCGCACCTTGAGCCAGAGATCGGCGCCGCCCCCCGCTTGGAAGAATCGCACCGTGATCGGGTGCGACCCCGCACGGAGAGCGATCATCCCGGTTCGTTCTTGCGTACCGTGGAGCCCATCGTTGTCGATGACGATGGGCTCCCCGATGGCGAGCGTACTGCCATCATCGGAGGCCAAGGCGAACTCGTACATCCCGTCCGCTGGCACGGTAAGGAATCCGCGGAAGACGAGACCGTAACCCTCGGCGCGCTCCGATCCGGTGCGTGCGATCATCGTCGCGACCGCTCGGCGCACCACGGCGAGGGTGTCCAGCGGCACAACCGTATTCAGCGACGCTTCGTGATAGCTGAGTGCGAGCCCCGCCTGCAGCGTGTGCGCGTCGATCGACTCGGGCGCACGATACGTGGTACGACGGAAGGTCGCGGCGCGCGGCGGGCTCGCCTTGCCCTCTGCGGTGAAGGCGCGCGCCGTCACGCGCGTCCCGGCGGTCGTCACCGGCAGGGTGAGCGGTCTCTCGTATCGTGGGCTCTTCGCGGTGGGGTCGCTTCCATCCGTGGTATAGCGGATCACGGCGTTCGCGATCGGAACGGAGAGCGTCACCATCGTGGTGGCATCGAGCGTCAGCACATCGACATCGAGCCCGACGACATGCGGCAGCCGGTAGTTCACCCCGAGCCGATCCAAGGTGCGGAGCGCCTGCGGCAGCCGCGCCTCGAAGCTCGGCCAGCTCCGCCGCTCGCGCGACGACCAGGTCAGCTCAGCGAGCGCGAGGGCCCGTGGGAAGGCCATGTACTCCACGTTCGCCGCCGTCTTGAGATACTCGGTCCAGACATTGCCCTGTGCGCCGAGGATGTGCTTCGCTTGGTCCGCGGTGAGCGCCTCGGGGATCGGCTCGTAGGAGTAGACGCGCTCCAAGGTGAGGAGTCCGCCGATCGCGAGTGGCTCGATGCGCTCGTCCCCCTGGTAGTAATCGAAGTAGAGATGCGAGGTCGGCGTCATCACCACGTCGTGGCCAGCGCGCGCCGCGGCGATCCCACCGCCGATCCCGCGCCAGCTCATCACCGTCGCGCCGGCGGGGAGCCCGCCCTCGAGGATCTCATCCCATCCAATGAGGCGACGGTCACGCGCGGCGAGCCAACGCTCCATCCGCTGGATGAACCAGCTCTGCAACTCATGCGAATCCTTCAGCCCCTCGCGACGGATCACCTCTTGCGCGAGTGGGCTCGCATCCCAGCGCGTCTTCGGCGCCTCGTCCCCGCCGATGTGGATGAAGCGGCTTGGGAAGAGGGCGAGGACCTCGGTCATGATGTCCTGCAGGAAGGCGAAGGTCTCCTCGGAGGGACAGAAGATGTCGTCCGAGACCCCCCAGATCGTGAGCACCTCGAACGGTCCCGGGGTGCAGGCGTACTGTGGATAGGCGGCGAGCGCCGCGACGGTGTGCCCCGGCATCTCGATCTCCGGGACCACCGTGATCTGGCGCGCGGCGGCGTACGCCACCACCTCGCGGATCTCCTCCTGCGTGTAGAAGCCGCAATAGCGGATCCCATCGCCGACGTACGGGCTGAAGTTCTTGGCGAGGATCGTCTCCTTCCGGCAGCTCCCTATCTCGGTGAGGCGCGGGTACTTCTTGATCTCGATCCGCCACCCCTGGTCCTCGGTGAGGTGCCAGTGGAAGACGTTCAGCTTGTAGCGCGCCATCAGGTCGAGATAGCGCTTGATGAAGGCGACGGGTTGGAAGTGCCGACCGACGTCGAGGTGCAGCCCGCGCCAAGAGAAGCGCGGCGCATCGGCGATCGTGACGGCGGGGATCCGTCCGCCAGTCGACGCGTCCACCAACTGCTGCAGCGTCTGTAGGGCATAGAAGCGACCCGCCTCGCTCGCCGCGGCGATCGTCACCCCAGCCGTCGCGACGTCGAGCCGATATCCCTCGGGGCCATCGAGCGCCGCGGCATCCGCCGACGCGAAGGTGATCCCCGCGCGTCGGAGCTGCGCCTCGGTCGCGTCCGGGAGGAAGGCGGGGAGGCGTCCCGCGGGAGTCCACGCCCCCGAGCCCATCGTCACCAAGGCCGGGGCAGGGATGACGGGGAGGCGCTCCGCCGGGGAGAGGGGCTGGGCGGAGAGCATCTGCGGGGCGACGGCGAGCGCCATCGCCAAGAGGGGAGTCCGGAGGAGTCGGTGCATCCGGTGAATCTCGCACCCTCGACGAGGCCCCACCACCGCAGGGCGCTGGCGGATCGCAGATGGGGGTGCACCCTTATCGGTCATGGTCAGCCCGATCGGCCGGCCGTCCCGCCGCCACCCCAGAGATCGTATGCGTCCTACTCGGTTCGTCGCCTCGCTCCTCGCCGCCGCCCTCCTCCTGCCGGCCCCGGCGCGCGCCCAGTCCAACCGCGTCCTCGACATCGTCGAAGCGGTCTTCGATCGGTTCCTCGTCTCGGCGGCCAAGGAGCAGGCGGAGACGGGGAACGTCCGCACCCAACTCGAGGACGCTGAGGCGAAGATCACCAAGTACGAGAAGTGTGCGCGGGACTTCGAGACCGGGGGCGGGATCGTCGCAGGTCGCTTGGGGCAAATCGCGGCGCGGGCCGCCATCAAGGCCAAGTGCGGCCCCGACGCCGAGTCGTTGCGCAAGGAGCGCCAGAAGATCCTCGATGGGCCGGAGAATGCGGCGGCGCAGGCGGGCGGCTTCCAGTTGCCGGAGTATCGGAATCTGCGGGATCGACTCCGCGGGTATCTCGCCGGCGATCGCACCGGGTTCACCCCGCCGACGTTGGATCTCTTGAAGCGTCGCGAGAGCGATCTCGCCAAGGCGATGGCTGGCCCGACCGGGGTCTATGTCGCGGGTGGCGACAAGATCGCCGGAGCGATCGAGCGGGCGGCGAACAAGATCGTGGGGAGCGCGGGGATGGCGATGGCCGGAGCGAGCTGGACCGGAGACTACGCCTGGACCTGGATCTCCCAGCTCTTCAGCATGCAGTTCTCCTCGGGGGCGACCGTCTTCGAGCGTCCCTATCAGCCGGGCGAGTGGACCAAGTGGAACACGCGCATCGGCGAGGACAACATGACGCAGGAGACGGAGCGCGCGTATATCGGGAAGCAGACCGATGGGGCGCAGTGGTGGCGGATCAAGACGATCACCCGCTTCGACAAGAGCCAGGCCGATACGGTGATCCTCGAGGCGCTCTTCCGGCCCGAGACGGGGAATGAGTTCGTGCAGGAGCTCGTGCGGATGCGCGCCAAGCTCCCCGACAATCCCGAGCCGCAGGAGATGCTCGTCCCCGAGCAGTGGAGCACCTGGAACATGATGGGGAGTTTCCGCTCACGCCCGACCCCGGAGTCAGTCGAGGGGGCGACGGTCGGGATAGAGACCATCACGACCCCCGCCGGCACGTTCAAGGCGCGCCATGTGCGCTTCGGTCAGCCGGGCGGGACCCTGAGTTGGTGGGTCGATGAATCGACCACCGGCGGCTGGGTCAAGTTCCAGGCGATGGACAGCGGGAAGCAGCCGACCTATGTGATGGAGCTGGTCGGGAAGGGGACCGGCGCCAAGAGCGAGTTGGGCGTCACCATCAAGTGATCGCCGTGGCGTCCCTCGTCCGGGCGAGGGACGCCACGCGCGCAGACGGCGGCGCTATCGCTCACCCGGGCGGTAGCGCCGTTCCGTATGCCCGTCCAGCTGCCAGGGGTGAAAGTAGACCTCGCGGAGGTCCCCCGTGGTGTAGCGCATCGCCTGATCGTTGAAGTGCTTGGACCCTAGGACGCTGTTCAGGCCGCCGGCGGTCACCGCGCGCGCGCGGAGCGTGTCGCCGAACTCCACCACGGCGACGAAGCTGTTCCCCAGCGTCCCGTACAGCTTCTTCGTCCCCGGCCAGGTGCGCGCGCCGAACGCCGCGAGCGACCCCCACCGTGACGAGGTGAACCCCACCGGGAGGCTCGGCCCCGAATCATTGAACGGTTGGACGATGTCGCCGGTGAGCCGCTGGAAGCGATTGATCTCTCCCCACGGGGTGCGCCATGTGCCAAAGTCCCGCTCGAGTCGTGTGACGGCGCTGTCGAGCGCCGCGAGTCGCATCGCGGACTGGCTCTTCGTCGTCATGAACGCGAGCAGGTCCATCCCCTCCGCTTCCGGATCGGTGCGCGACGCGGTCCAGAGCGCCTCGCCGAAGAGCACGGCGACCGTCGTCGCCACGGAGTTGGTGTTCGAGCGCCGATCCCAGCGCCGGAGCGTGTCGATCACCTCACGGAAGCGGGCGCGCTCCGGTGCGGCGCCGCCGAGTCGGTCGTAGGCGGAGAAGAGCGCGGGGAGGAGCGGATCGAAGGCGGTGAGATGCGGATCGTACGCCGCATCGATGAAGGTCTGTAGCGTGAAGCCGCGACGCGCCTGCAATACCTCGAGCGCATGGATCCCGCGCGGGTTCTCCCCATACCAGTCCATGTACGCCGGGAAGTCGCGCTGGCGCGGACTGAAGCGCCCCGCCGCTGAATAGGGCCAGTTGTTCGTGTTCTGGATCCACCCCGTCGGCGGATCGATCACCAGTGGACTCTCATCTACTGTGTGAAGCGCCCCCCACTCGGTCGCGGGATCGCTCCCATCGACCGGCTTCCGCCAATCGAAGCGCGCGTCGCGCTTCGGGACGAAGTTCGCGTGGAAATACGCGATATGCCCGTCGGCATCGGCGTAGACGGTGTTGTTCGACGAGTTGGTGTGCAGGTCCATCGTCTTCCGGAACTCGGCGATCGACCGCGCCTTGGTCCGCGTATACGACTGCGTGAGCGCCGTGATCGGGTCATGCATGAGACGGACGGCGATCCACCGATCCCCTTCGGTGCGGACGATCGGTCCATGGTGCGTGCGGTAGACGGGGAAGCGGCGCGGCTGGAGCCCGCCATCCGTGCGCATCTGGATCGTCACGGTATCCACGAGCACCGCGCGTTCCTCACTCCCATACCGATACGTCCATCCGGTGGCGGTGCGCGTCACCGTCTCCGCATACTCGTCGATCGCATCGGCGCCGCTCGAGGTGTGCATCCACCCCGCGCGGTCATTGAACCCCTGATAGACGAAGAACTGTCCCCAGGTCACCGCACCGTAGGCATTGAGCCCCTCCTCACTCGTCATCTGCAACTCCTCGCGGAAGAAGAACGAGGTGTGCGGATTGATCAGGAGGAGGGCGTGCCCCGTCGCGCTGTTCGCAGGGGCGATCGCGAAGCCGTTCGACCCGCTCGGCTCCTTGAGCTCATAGGGCTGCCAGCTCGCGACCGTCGTCGCGGTGGCGCTGTCGGTGTGGAACCGCTCGAGCCCCGCGAGCGAGATGCTCTCGATATCGCCGCCGATGCTCCCCTCGGTGAAGGCGAGCGCCATCCAGGGCTCGAAGCGGGTCAGGACCTTCGGTCGCGTCTCCGGATGGATGTGCAGGTAGTAGTTGAGCCCATCGGCCCAGGCATCCATGAGGGTGCGCAGCCACGCCGGGCTCCGGCCATACAGGGCCTGCAGTGAGTCGGGATCGATGAAGAGCCGCATCCGCAGGTCCTGCCAGAGGGCCTTCTCCCCCTCCGCCTCGGCGCGACGCCCCAAGGCGGTGAGATAGTTCATCTCGACACGGTTGAAGTCGTCCTCCGCCTGCGCATAGATCATCCCGAAGACCGCGTCGGCGTCGGTCATGCCGGTGATGTGCGGAATCCCCCAATCGTCGCGGGTGATCGTCGTCGCAGCGGCGCGGGTCTCCCAACGCGCGAGGTCAGTCACCGAGGGGCCGGTGTTGGTGCAACCGGCGAGGAGGACAAGTAGGGGGAGGAGGGCCGTGAGTCGGAGTCGCATCGATGTCCAAGGCGGAGGGATGCCGGAATCTACCGCTCGTATTGCCCTCCGGGAGTCGGTCCTGTACATCTATAGGATATGACTCTTCGCACCCTCCCCCTTGTCGCCGTCGCCCTGGTGTTGGGCTTCGGGATCCACGCCTGCTCGAGCCCGACCGAGCCGCTCAAGGCTACGACGTTGACGCTCTCCGCATCGGGACTCAGCCTTGATGCGATCGGGGCGACGAGCACCGTCACGGCGACCATCATCGATCAGAAGGGGAAGGCGATGGTCGGGGTAGTGCCCACCTGGAGCTCCAACGCCGCGACGGTGGCCACCGTGTCGAGCGCCGGGGTGATCACCGCCGTGGGCAATGGGACGGCGCAGATCACCGCGACGGTCGAGACGATCACGCAGACGGTGAACGTGACGGTGCAGCAGGCGCCGGTCTCGCCGATCGCGGTCGCGGGGAATGGTCAGACGGCGAAGGTGCTGACCGCGCTCCCGCAGGCCTTGCAGGTGAAGGTCGAGGATCGGTTGGGCAGCGCGATCCCGGGCGCGACGGTGACGTACACCGTGGTGAGCGGCGGTGGCACCCTCTCCGCGGCGACGGCGACGACGACCGCGGCGGGATTGGCGAGCGTGCAGTGGACCCTCGGTAAGACGGCGGGGACGCAGCAGAGCGTCTCGGCGACGGTCGCTGGCAATGGGTCGGCCGCGCTCTTCACCGCGTCGGGGCTCCCCGACGATCCGACCGCGCTGATCACCGCGCCGAACGTGCTCGCGAATGGGCAGCGGGTGAAGTTCGGGACCGCGGTCCCGATCCGGCCGGCGGTGAAGGTCGTCGACCAGCATGGGAACGGGGTCGCGGGGCGGACGGTGACCTTCGTGGTGACTGGTGGGGGTGGCTCGGTGACCGGGGAGAGTGTCTCGAGCGATGCGAATGGAATCGCGACCGTCGGGTCGTGGACCATGGGGCCCGCGGTCGGCACGAATACGCTCGAGGCGAGGGTGGCGGGGTTCACGCCGGTCGTCTTCACGGTGGAAAGCATTCTCGATCCGTGCACCGCCGGGGGGGCGACGCCGATCGCGGTGGGGGACAGCGTCATCGGGAGTCTCAGCGATACTGATTGCTCTTGGGTACGCCCTGTGGGGTCGGATTCCGAGAACGACCGCTTCGATTTCTATCTCTTGACGCTCACGGCGCAGACTTCGGTCATCATTGAGATGACGAAGCTGACCGGGATCGAGGATCCCTATCTCTTCCTGTACAACGCGGTGACGGGGGACTCGCTCAACGCGAATGATGACATCGTAAACGGTGTGCAGCGCGATTCGCGCCTGACGAGCACGCTGAATGCAGGCGCCTATCTTATCCGAGCGACGACCTGGGGTCCGGGGGAGCGCGGGACGTATATCCTCAAGGTGCGTGGGTGTGCGATCGGGGTGCCGAAGACGGTGCGGGTGAAGGCGGGGAATGGGCAGGTCGTCGCGCCGGGGAGCGCGGTCGGCACCGCCCCGCAGGTCGAGGTGCTCGATGAGTGCGGGAATGGGGTCGCCAATCGTTCGGTCACCTTCGCGACGGTCGAGGGCGTTGGATCGGTGACGGGCGCGACCGCGACGACTAATGCGAGCGGAGTCGCGAGCGTGGGAAGCTGGACCCTCGCGACGGGCCCGAATGTACTCTCGGCGACGGTCGCGGGGATGACGGTTGGGGCGGGGAACCCCGCGATCTTCTCGGCGACGGGGAAGGCTAGCACGGCGGGGTTCGACGTCGGCTTGCGCTTCGTCACAATGCCGACAGTCTCACAGCTCAACACCTTCGCGCAGGCCGCCACGAGGTGGGAGACGATCATCACGGGCGATCTCCCGGTGCAGCAGCTTAACTTTCCGGCAGGAAGCTGCAATTCACCTGATGCGCTCACGGAGATCGTCGATGACGTGATAATCATCGTGCGACTCGAGTTGATTGACGGTCCCGGCGCCGTACTTGGATCTGCGGGGCCTTGCTCCATCCGCCAAGCGACCAACGGCGGGCTCACTGTCCTAGGCACCATGCGCTTCGACACCGCGGATCTCGCCAACCTCGAGAATGCCGGTAGCTTCGCGAACGTCATCCTGCACGAGATGGGGCATGTGCTCGGGATCGGCACGCTCTGGAATGCCAAGTCGCTCCTGCAGCAAGCCTCCAGCACCTCGAACAAGCAGGACACGTTCTTCTCTGGCGCGAACGCGGTCGTCGCCTTCAACGCCATTGGTGGCAGCACCTACACCGGTGGGCAGAAGGTCCCAGTGGAGAATTGTGTGACTGGAGTGCCCACGAGCTGTGGGTCGGGGACGATCAACTCGCACTGGCGCGAGGCGGTGCTGCGCACCGAGCTCATGACCGGGTATCTCAACTCAGGGGAGAATCCGCTGAGCGTGTTGACCGTCGCCTCGCTCAAGGACCTCGGGTACGTGGTCGACGAGACCAAGGCCGACTTCTTCTTCGTCCAGACCAACCTGATGGCGGGCCTGCAGTTGGAGGACAAGGGCATCCATCTCCAGGACGACATCGAAAAGGGGCCGATCATCATCGTCGGTGCCGATGGGCGGCCGGTGGGCACACCCCCGTCGGGATCCACGAAGAAGCGTCGGGGTCGCTGACCAGATCCTTCGGCTCGTTACTTGGGCCGAGGGGGAGGGTCGCTGTTGGGGTCCCACCTCTGGGCTGGGGTCTGCCGTTTCGGCATATTTGATGAACGGTCGCGTCTGGGCCGCACCCTGACCTCTCCCGCGATGTCCGCCAGCTCCGTCCCGCTCAAGCGCACCCCCTTCTACGACCTCCACCTCGCGGCCGGCGCCAAGATCGTCCCCTTCGCCGGCTTCGAGATGCCGATCCAGTACCCCACCGGCATCACCGCGGAGCACCAAGCCGTCCGCAACGCCTGCGGCGTCTTCGATGTCAGCCACATGGGGGAGTTCATCATCCGTGGCCCTCAGGCGATCGATTTCGTCACCTACGTCACGACCAATGACGTCGCGTCGCTCGGGATCGGGCAGGTCCACTACTCGGCGATCCTCACCAAGCAGGGCACCTTCGTCGACGACTGCCTCGTCTATCGCTACGCCGACCACCTGATGATGGTCGTGAACGGGTCCGATAAGGAGAAGGACCTCACGCATATCCGGCAGTACGTGTCA
>Ga0194121_10000526_pt1 | contig 67651 bp, 60 predicted proteins | sample TA2MahCa50mmetaG_FD_148609 | JGI IMG/M metagenome (GOLD analysis project Ga0194121, IMG submission 148609) | Freshwater microbial communities from Lake Tanganyika, Tanzania - TA2015020 Mahale Deep Cast 50m | ecosystem: Environmental > Aquatic > Freshwater > Lake | place: Tanzania: Lake...
ACTCGGCGAAGGCGGGTCAGACCCCGTAGCGCTTCAGGTCCGCGTCCACCATCATCGTCACCAGCCCCTTGAAGTCCACGCTGGGGGACCAGCCTAGCTGGGCCTTCGCCTTCGACGCGTCGCCGATCAGATGATCAACTTCCGCCGGGCGCAGGAAGGCCGGGTCGATGACGACATGCTGCTCCCAGTTGAGACCGGCATGCCCGAACGCAATCTGCACAAGTTCCCGCACTGAGTGGCTCTCCCCGGTGGCGATGACGTAGTCGATCGCCTCCTCCTGCTGGAGCATCAGCCACATCGCGCGTACGTAATCGCCCGCAAAGCCCCAATCCCGCTGCGCATCCAGATTGCCCAGGCGCAATTCCTGCGTGAGCCCTGCCTTGATCTTCGCCACACCATCCGTGACCTTGCGCGTCACAAACTCGAGCCCGCGCCGAGGCGACTCGTGGTTGAAGAGAATGCCCGACACGGCGAAGAGGTCGTAACTCTCGCGGTAGTTGACCGTGATGTAGTGCGCAAAGACCTTCGACACCCCATACGGACTGCGCGGATAAAACGGCGTAAGCTCGGTCTGCGGAATCTCGCGGACCTTGCCATACATTTCGGATGACGACGCCTGATAGATGCGGATCTTCGGATCGACCACTCGCACGGCTTCGAGCACACGCGTCACACCCTGCGAGTTGAACTCGCCGGTGAGCATGGGCTGATCCCACGAGGCGGGCACAAACGACATCGCCGCAAGGTTGTAGAGCTCGTGCGGCTGCGACTTTTCGATCGCGCGAATGAGCGAGAGCTGGTCGAGCAGGTCGCCTGGGATCAGCGTGATCCGGTCGAGGATGTGCTGGATGCGCCAGTAGTTGCTGGCCGACAGGCGACGGGTGAGGCCGAAGACTTCGTACCCTTCGTCGAGCAGTAGCTCCGCGAGATACGAGCCGTCCTGACCGGTGATGCCTGTGATAAGCGCGCGCTTGGAAGCCATGCGGGACTCGACGATAACACACCACAGTCCGCGGTCCGCTGGTCCGCGGTCCGCAGTCCGCTAGGCCCAGGCCCCGAGCATCCATTCATACGCGGCTGTGATCTGAAACGTCTCGTGCGTCAGACTCGCGACGCCGTCACGGTCGAGCACAAGCAGAAGAGGCCTGGCCCGTGGATGGAGCACGGCGGCCTCTGTGAGGGCGCGCAGCTCGCGGGTCCTGGTGCGGTCGTCGGCCGGGTCCGCACAGACCTGAATCAGTTCCTGAGCGCCGTCCGGATAACGAGCGAGAAAGTCCACCTCGGAGCCGCCCTCCGTCTTCACGTAGCCGACCTCCGCGCCCCGCCGCTCCAGCTCGTTGAACACACAGGTTTCCAAGGCATGCCCCACGTTCGAGCGACCACTGGCGTCAAACGCGCGGATGAGGCCTGGGTCCGCCGGGTACAGCTTGCGGGAATTCGAATTGCGCTGCCGTTCCGAGTCCGTGGCCAGGGGGACGGCGCCCAGCAGAAAACCGTCAATCACGTGGCCCAGCATCATGTGCAACGCGTCCTTGGCCACGCCGTGTCCCTGGGACTTCAGATCCTGGTGCAGCCGGTGGACGCTCATGTGGCCGGCGGGGGCGCGCAGACAGTGCCGAACCAGCCACCGCAGCGCCGCCACCTGCGATATCCCGTAACGCTCAATCACGTCGCGGAAGAGCACGGTATCCACGTAACCCTGCAGCAGTTCCACTCCCAGCGCCAGAGGCAGACCCTGCACTTCAGGAAAGCCGCCGTGCAGAAGAAACTCCCGAAAGCGTTTCTCGATGGCGGACCGGGTGCGCGCGGTCCATGTTCGTGGATGGTCCGCCGGCTCTTCGCCGCGATGCCGCAGGAACTCCCGGAAGCTGAACGGGCGGATCACGGTGGCCAGACCGCGGCCTCGCAGCGAGGTGTGCACTTCCCGCGACAACATCCGGGCTGAGGAACCCGACACCACGATCTCCATCCGTTCGGAGTCCAGGAGACGGCGGACGAATCGCTCCCACCCAGACACGAGCTGGATTTCGTCGAGGAACCAGTGCACCGGTTCGCGCCCGCGCAGCTCCGGATGACGCCGGAAATATTCCTCCAGCAGAAATCCGAGCTGAGCCAGTTGAAGCTCGGCGAGCCGGTCGTCATCAAAGCTGAGATACACCGCACGCTCCGGAGGCACCTGAGTGCGCTGGGCGTCCATCAGTTGGCGAAGGAATGTCGTTTTGCCGGACCGGCGCATGCCGATGACCGCATGCACCTTGTTGGGGACTGGTGCGAGGCGAGCATCCCGTGGTGTGGCGGTCGATCGGACGCCCGGTAGCAACGCGGCGTTGAGCTTCTCGAGTAGCACGGGGTGAAGAGCCACGGGATGAGTATGGGCCTGATGTGTACTTTTTGCAAGGACACATTCTATTGGATCAAGCCTTCTATCGAGTCCTGGTCCGCAGTCCGTAGTCCGCGGCGCCTCGTGATGTATTTGTTCTAGATTTGACATCATCTAGCCGCAGAAGCATCATTTCGTCATGAGGACGACGCTGACAATTGATGATGATGTGGCCGAAATTGTGGCACGACGCGCCAAGGAGCGTCGTCAGTCCCTCGGCCAAGCGGTGTCTGAACTGGTCCGGCGTGGTCTGAACGCACCGACCGCATCTGTGGAGAAGGATGGGTTGGTGGTCTTCAAGTTGCCGGCCGACTCTCCCACTGTGACGCAGGAGGATGTGCGCAGACTCGATACCGAGGGCGCATGACGCCATCCCTGCTCGATACGAATGTGCTGATTGCCCTGTTGTGGCCCAGTCATCTGGACCACGAAACAGCCGTGCGTTGGTTTGCCGCCAATCGGTCGAAGGGCTGGGCGACGTGCCCGGTCACTGAGGCGGGTTTTGTCAGAATCGTGTCGAATCCCGCGTTCTCAAGGGATGCGGTCAGCCCGCGGGAAGCGACGGGCCTGCTGGCCGCAAATACCTCGGCAGCTGACCACGTATTCTGGGCCGCCGACAGGCCGTTTGCGGAGGCCACCGCCTTCGCCGACGCCCGTCTGGCAGGGCACCGGCAGGTGACCGATGCCTACTTGCTCGGACTGGCCGTCGCACACGGTGGACGCGTGGCCACAATGGACCGCGGCCTTGCCGCGCTCACGCGCGAGGGCTCCGAGGAACGCGCGGCGATCGTCATAGTCCGTAGCGTTTGAGACGCCTGACCTCCGAACTCGCCGAGTGGCCGGGCAGGGGATTGAAGAGTAAGCAGTCCGCTACCTGGTCCACTCCAGGGTTCGCCGCAGTCCCTCGCTGAATTCCACGACGGGCTGATAACCCAGCAGCCGCGCGGCCTTCGTGATATCCGCCTGCGAGTCCTGCACATCCCCCTCCCGCGCAGGGCCAAACGTGGGTTCCGCCGTCGCGCCGGTCTGCCGCCGCAGTGCCTCCCACATCTCGAGCAGTGAGATGCGACCGCCACTGGCCACATTGATCACCTCGCCTGCCGCCGGAGCAGTCACGGCACGCAACACCCCATCCACGACGTTGTCGATGTACGTGAAGTCGCGCGTCTGCCGCCCATCACCGTGAATCGTCGGTGACGTGTTGGCCAACGCGGCTTTGATGAACAGGGAAATGACGCCCGAGTACGGAGACGTGGCGAGCTGCCGCGGGCCAAACACATTGAAGTACCGCGTCGTCACCGTCTCAAACCCATACAGCCGCGTGAACATCTGGCAGTACTGCTCACCGGTGTACTTCTGGAGCGCATAGGGCGATCGCGGATTGCCCGGCATCCCCTCATGTTTGGGCAGCGTCGGCGTGTCGCCATAGGCCGACGATGAGCCGGCATACACGAGGCGTTTGCAGCCGGCATCCCGCGCCGCGATGAGCACATTCAACGTGGCATCCACGTTGGCAAGATGAGACGTCAGTGGGTCTCTGACCGACCGCGGCACCGACGGAATCGCCGCCTGGTGGAGCACGTAGTCGCAGCCGTCCACGGCTTTCCGTGCCGCCTCGATGTGCGACAGATCCAGCTCGCGAAACTCCGCCGCAGCCGGTACGTTTTCCCGCCGCCCCGTGACGAGACTGTCGGCCACCACCACCTGATGCCCCTGCGCGATCAACGCATGTGCGAGATGGGATCCGATAAACCCGGCGCCGCCGGTGACCAAGTACTTCGACATGGAAGCGTGATTATCGCATGCGGAGCGCCATGGCCCGCTACAGTTCAGCGGGTCCTACGTACGGCGGGCCCGGCGCACGGCGGGCCCGGCCTACGGCCTGCCCTGTGGTACGCTGGCAGGCGGAGTTGGCTGAATGCGATTTCTGATTACAGGCGGCGCGGGGTTCATCGGGTCCCACCTTTCGGAAGCCCTGCTCGACGCCGGGCACCACGTCGTCGTACTCGACGACCTCTCCACGGGCTCCATGCGCAACATCGCGCACCTGAAAGACCGCCCCGGCTTCTCCTACACCATCGACACGGTCACCAACGAACCCCTCACCGCTGAACTGGTCGACGATGCGGATGTGGTGGTGCATCTGGCCGCCTCGGTCGGCGTGAAGAAGATCGTCGAAGAGCCGGTGAACACCATCGAAAACAACGTCAACGGCACCGACGTTGTCCTCCGCAAAGCCGACAAGAAGAAAAAACTCGTGGTCGTCGCGTCCACGTCAGAAGTGTACGGACTGAGCACGGACGTGCCGTTCCGCGAAGACGCGAGCCTGGTGATGGGCGCCACGTCCAAACACCGCTGGGCCTATGCGTGCAGCAAGGCCCTCGACGAATTTCTCGCCCTGGCCTACGGCCGCGAACGCAAGCTTCCGGTGATCGTCGTCCGCTTCTTCAACACGGTGGGCCCGAGACAGTCAGGCCAGTACGGCATGGTGGTGCCGAGGTTTGTGCAGCAGGCCCTGGCCGGAGATCCGATCACGGTCTACGGCGACGGCACACAAACACGCTGCTTCACCCATGTGCACGATGTGGTCGCCGCCCTCCAGAGCCTGATGGCGTCGCCACAGGCGATTGGTCAGGTGGTGAACATCGGCGGCCAGGAGGAAATTTCCATGATGGACCTGGCCAAACGCGTGAAGGCCATGACGGGCAGTGCGTCCCCGATCGTGCTCGTGCCGTTCAGCGAAGCCTACGACGAAGGCTTCGAAGACATGCCCCGCCGCGTGCCGGACGTCACCAAGCTCACACGGCTCGTCGGCAAAGCCCCAGCCGTCAACCTGGACGCGATCCTCAGGGATGTGATTGGGTACTTCAGCTAGCCCCGCCGTAGCCTTGGCGTAGGCGGGTCCGCGGTCCGTTTGTTGAGCCAGCCGGCGAGGGTGTTGCGGCCGGAGGCAAACGTGCGGAGTTGTTGCCGCTGGGTGGGAGTCAGCTGGCGCCAGCGCCGGCGATAGGAGGCTGCGAGCTGGAAGGGCCTTCGCCAGCCGGTGAGCCACGCGCGGTCGCGCGCCAGCCGCAGGCGGGTGCGCCAGGGGATGGCCGCATCAAACAACGACGTCAGGTGCGTACTGATGACCGTGCCGTCTGCCGGCCGATCGAGGTGGGCCTCGGCGGCCTCCCGCACGGCAGGGGGAATGTCGATACGTGTGAGGACCGTGCGTATCGGAGCGGGCACGGTGACGTCCGTGTACCGCTGCGCGAGATCCAGCATCAGCGCAAGCCCGGGGGCAACACCCCAACGCTCTGCGCGGGTCCACAGTTCGCCGGCATTCACAGTCACACCCCGGCGGTCGCACCAGCCAAACACCGCAGCGAGGTCCCACACACTGGATAACCGCGTCTCCAGGAGGTGCACGTGTGCAGCGTGTGCGCAGAGGTGCAGCAGCAGGTCGTTGGGCGCGAGCCCGAGCACCTGGACGGTGCGAATGGTGAACGGCTCGGCGCGGGCGAACAACTGATCGTGGCCGTCAGGTCCGCACAGGCCGAGCGCCGGCGGCAACAACTGCCAGTGGATCTCCAGGTCGACGCCGCCACGCCGCAAGGGTGTGAAGTGGTGCGCAGTCCCGAGTTCGCGGTCCAGTGCGGTGGACGCCACAGGCACATACCCGAGTGCCCGCGCGATCTCCCAGGCTTCGCGCGCGCGAGGCCGCGGCACCAGCACGTCGATGTCCCCCATGGGGCGGAGTCCGGGTGAGGGATACACAGCCGACGCCAGATGGATGCCCTTGAGGGCGATGAGCGGCAGGTTCCGCGTGGCACAGGCGGACGCCAGTTCGGCACACGCAGCCTGGAACATGAGTGACCGTCGCGCCGTGTGTGATTCGGCATCCACTGCGGCCCTGACCACGGTTGACGGGACGGTGTTGAGGGGGGCCGCCCGTCTGAGGGCATCCGAAAGCAGAGGGAGCACGCCGTGGACCTGCGCGCGTTCGAGCACCTCCGGCCACAGTCCGGCCGGGACGGCGGTCCACACCGGGGTCTCGGGCTCCACAAGCATGCGGGTGAGCCATGTTGTGGCAGGCTGGGGCCCAGGCACACGATAGGATACCGCGCATGGTTGGTGACTTGCTGGAGAGCCCCGTGTGGGATGACCGCCGCGGTGCTCTCTGGTACGTGGACATTCCGACCGGTCGCGTCCTGATGTGGACGCCGTTGTCCGGGGCAATCCGCACGTGGTCCTTCGGCGCGCCGCTCGGGTCACTGGCGCTGTGCGACGACGGGACGCTGGTGCTGGCGGGGGAGTCGTCGTTGCGACACTGGGATCCCGACACGGATACATTGCGGGTGATCGCGAGAGTCACCCATGCCGCACCCGGCGATCGCATGAACGACAGCGGGTGTGATCCGCAGGGACGCCTGTGGACCGGCAGCATCAGCGCGAGCCGCACACCGACCGCAACGTTGTACCGGCTTGACGAACAGGGACTGGTGCCGGTGTTGACCGGCGTGACCAACTCCAACGGCCTCGACTGGAGTGAAGACGGCCGGTTGATGTATTACGTCGACACCGCGACGCGACGTATCGATGTCTTCGACTTCGAGGCGACGACTGGTGCCATCACCCATCGCCGCCCGTTTGTCGCCATCGACCCTGCCGACGGCAAACCTGATGGCCTCACCGTGGATGCCGAGGGCCATCTCTGGGTCGCGTTGTGGGGCGGTGGCTGCGTACATCGATATGCGCCGGACGGCTCACGCGATCGTGTGTTGCCCGTGCCGGTGCCGAACCCGACAAGCGTGGCGTTTGGTGGACCGGATCTGGAGGATCTGTACGTGACGGCTGCCGCGTCGCACGTGTGGCATTTCACACCCGGCGTACGCGGGCGCGTGCCTCGACGCATCCGGGGGTGCGTGGTATCCTCGCTGGCGTCTCTATGAAGGCGCAGGTGCTCATCACCACAGTTCCATTCGGTCAGAAGGATCGCGCGCCGATCGAGGCCCTGGAACGTGCGGGTCTCTCCTACGAAATCAACCCCTACGGCCGCCGGCTGACCGAAGCGGAGCTGGCCGGGCTTGTCGGTGACGTCGAGTGGATGGTCGCCGGCACCGAGCCCATCGGCGAACTGGTGTTTGCTGCGGCGCCGAACCTGAAGCTGGTGTCACGCGTCGGCATCGGGTTGGACAACGTGGATTTGCTCGCGGCGCGGCGCCGCGGGATCGCCGTCGCCTACACGCCGGACGGTCCGTCGCCGGCCGTGGCGGAACTGACGATTGGCCTGATGGTGTCGCTGTTGCGCGGCATTCACCACGCCAACGCCGGCATGCACCAGGGCACGTGGGGGCGCATCATGGGCCGCCGCCTGGCCGAGGTGACGGTTGGTGTGGTGGGGGTGGGCCGGATCGGCAGTCGCGTCCTGAAACTCGTGACGCCGTTTGGAGGACGCGTGCTCGCGCACGATGTGGAACCACGCGATCTGCCGGCGGGCGTCGAGGCGGTGGACTTCGACACGTTGTGCCGCGAGTCGGACGTGATCTCGATCCACGTGCCGCTGACGGCCGCCACCCGCGGCATGTTCAGCGCAGACGTGCTCGCGAGGCTGAAGGCGGATGCGGTGCTGATCAACACCGCACGCGGCGGCATCGTCGACGAGGCGGCGCTGGCCACGGCGCTGCGCGGCGGCCGGTTGGGCGGTGCGGCGGTGGATGTGTTCTCGGTCGAGCCGTATGCGGGCGAATTGATCACCATCAACAACTGTCTGCTGACCAGCCACATGGGCTCGATGTCGGAAGACTGCCGGTTTGCGATGGAATACGACGCGGTGGATGCGGTCGTGCGCTTCGCACGAGGTGAAGTGGTGCCGCAGATGGTGCCGGAGTCGGAGTATCTGCTGCGCGAAATGGATTCCGGGGGGCGCTCGTGAGTGCGGTGACATCGTGGAAGGGCCTGCCGGTGCTGGTGACCGGGGCCGGAGGTTTTATTGGCAGCCATCTGGTGGAGTCACTGGTGGCCAAAGGCGCAAAGGTGCGCGCGATGGTGCGGTACACGTCACGCGCCGACATCGGCACACTGGCGTTGCTCCCGGATGACGTGCGCGCGAGAATCGAGATCGTGCAGGGGGACCTGAAAGCGGCCGACTCCGTGCGGCAGGCGGTGCGCGATCAGGCGGTGGTGTTCCACCTGGGGGCGCTGATCTCGATCCCGTTTTCGTACGTGAGTCCTGACGAGGCCGTGGACGTGAACGTGCGCGGCACGGCGCACGTGTTGTCGGCCGTGCGTGACCTGGGGGCCGCGCGCCTGATCCACACGTCCACCAGCGAGGTGTACGGCACGGCGCGGTATGTGCCCATGGACGAGGCGCACCCGCTGCAGGGCCAGTCGCCCTACTCGGCCAGCAAGATTGGTGCGGACAAACTCGTCGAAAGTTTCGTGAAGTCGTTCAACGTGCCGGCGGTGACCGTGCGGCCGTTCAACACGTTCGGGCCGCGGCAGTCCACCCGCGCGGTGATTCCGACGATCATCACGCAGCTCTACAAGGGCGAGACGGTGCGGCTCGGCAGTCTGCATCCCCTCCGCGACTTTACGTTTGTGTCCGACACGGTGAGCGGGTTCATCGCGGCGGCCGAAGCGGCGTCGGTCGAGGGTGAAGAAGTGAACCTGGGCACCGGGCGTGAAATTTCCGTCGGCGACCTCGTGGCCCTGATCGGCCAGCTCATGAAGTGCACACCGGTCGTCGAGTCAAGGGACGAACGCATCAGGCCCGAGGCCAGCGAAGTGGATCGCCTCTGCGCCCAGAACGAGAGGGCGCGGCGCGTGTTCGGCTGGTCGCCGCAGGTCACGCTTGAAGAAGGCCTGCAGCACACCATCGACTGGGTCGGCGCCAACGGCGGGTTCTACCGCACGGAGTCCTACCATCGCTGAGATCAGCCGGGCCGTCGTGCTCGCCGGCGGCCGGGGCACCCGCCTGCAGCCCTTCACGATCGCGTTTCCGAAACCGCTCGTCCCGGTCGGCGATCACCCCATCGTCGAAATCCTGCTGCGCCAGCTGAAACGCGCCGGAGTGCCGCGAGTCACGATGTCGGTGGGGCATCTGGCGGCGCTGATCATGGCGTATTTTGCGCAGCGGCCGGTGGATGGACTTGCCATCGATTATTGCCATGAGTCCGAGCCCCTGGGCACCGCCGGACCACTCAGTCTGATCCCCGGCCTCACCGAGCGGTTTCTGGTACTCAACGGCGATCTGTTGACGACGCTGGATTTTGGAGACATGGTGCGGGCGCATGTGCAGTCCGGTGCCGTCGCCACCATCGGTGCGTACCGGCGGGAACATCAGATCGATCTCGGTGTGCTCGAGAGCGACGCCACCGGACGGCTGACGGGATACATCGAGAAACCGACCCACAGTTATCAGGTCAGCATGGGCGTGTATGTCTTTGAGCCCGAGGTGCTCGCGTACCTGACGCGTGGCGAGCGGTGCGATCTGCCGCAACTCATCACGCGTCTGATGGCGGCCGGCCAACAGGTGCAGCTGTATCCGTTTGACGGGTACTGGCTTGATATCGGCCGCACCGAGGACTACGCGCGGGCGGTGGACGAGTACTCCACGCTGCGCCCGCTCCTGTTGCCCGATGACTAAGGCGCCCCGGCTGTCGCGGGTCCTGCTGACCGTGCTGTTTGTCGCGTGTGCCCTGGAAGGCGGCGCCCGGCTGTTTTTTCTGGCGACGTCGCGACTGGTGCCCGATCCCCGGGCGAAGGCGGCCGGATACGCGGGGGCCGAGTGGCCGGCGGAGTTCTTCCGCGAGCTGCGCGCCGCGCCCGTGCGCTGGCATCCCTACATCACCTGGAAGCAGGCCAGGTTCACCGGGCAACACCTCAACGTGAATGAGGAAGGTGACCGTGCGACGTGGCAGGGGGACGCGATCGAGGCCGACCTGCCGACGGTGGTGATGGTGGGCGGGTCCACGGTGTTTGGCGTCGGGTCCCGCGATGACCAGACGCTGCCGTCCGCGGTCGCGCGGCACCTGGTCAACTCCAGCGAACCGGCGCGTGTACACAACTTCGGTCAGGTCGGTTACGTCACGAGCCAGGATCTGATCCACCTCCAGTTGCATCTGCGTGCCGGCCTGCGGCCGGACGTCGTGGTGTTTTACGGCGGCGCGGGTGATGTCGTCGCGGCCTGGCAGAGCGGTGTCGCCGGGGTGCCGCAGAACGAAGAGAACCGCGCTGTCGAGTTCAACGCCGGCCAGCCGGCCAGTGTCGGGTCGGCGTGGCGCATCGCGACGTCCGGCACCCGGCGCCTGCTTGGTGCGTTGACGGCGATTCCGCGCGAGGAGGATGCCGCTGCCACACGCGCGCTCGCGACCGAAGTTGTCGCGTCGTATGCCGCAGACCTGCGCGCGGCCCGCGCGCTGGCCGTGGAGTACGGGTTCGAGCTGGTGGCGGTGTGGCAGCCGGTGTCGCCGACGCCGCGGTTTGCGACGATGTGGCCGTTGTATGAGGAAACACGCGCCGCGCTCCGCGACGGCGCTGTGGTGCCGGCGTCTGTGCGATGGGTGGACCTGGCCGGTGTGATCGCGGCAGAGTCGCCGATGTTCATTGACGCGTTCCATGTCACCGAAGAGGGCAATGCGGCCCTGGCGGCTGCGCTGGCGCCGGTCGTCGCTTCGCTCCTGGCCGGACGCCGGCCTCAGACGCCGTGAATTTCGCCTCGATTGCGTTTGTCGTGTTGTTCGCCCTGGTGTTCCTCGCCAGGCTGACGATTGGCAGACGCCGGACTGAGCCGGCGTTCATCGCGGTGCTCGTGGTGGCCAGCACTGTCTTTTACGCCTGGCACGTGCCGACGTACCTGGCGTTGTTGTTATTGAGCGCCGGCGTCGACTACATCGCCGCCCGGCGGATCGCGGATGCCGCGCCCGACGCCACCAGGTATCGCCGGCTGCTGCTGATCGTGTCTTTGTCGGCCAATCTGGGCTTGCTCGGATTCTTCAAGTATTTCGAGTTCCTGCTGCGGTCCGCCGTCGATGTGTTGAGCTGGTTCGGACCTGTCGCGGCACCGCCTGATCTCGGCATTGTGCTGCCGATGGGCATCAGCTTCTACACGTTCCAGTCCATGTCGTACACCATTGACGTGTACCGCGGCGTGTTGCAGCCCTACCGATCGTTTGCGCCGTTTTATCTCTTCATCAGTTTTTTTCCTCAGCTTGTGGCGGGCCCGATCGTGCGGGCCACGGAGTGGGTGCCCCAGGCGGCGAAACCGCGGCGGCTTCGTCTGGTGTCGTTCTACGAAGGCGCGTGGCTGATGGTGCTCGGGTTCTTCTTCAAACTGGTCGTCGCCGACAATCTCGGCGCGATCGTGAACACGCAGTGGGCCGCTGCGGCTGTGCCTGGTGGCGCGGCGTGGCCGGCCCTGCTGGTCGCGTTGTTGTTCTCGGGGCAGATCTTCGCGGACTTCGCGGGGTACTCCGGCATCGCCATCGGTCTCGGGTACCTGCTGGGCTTCCGGTTTCCCGAGAATTTCCGTGCGCCCTACATCGCGGCGTCATTCCGCGAGTTCTGGACGCGCTGGCACATCACGCTGTCGCGATGGCTGCGTGACTACCTGTACATCCCCCTTGGCGGCAACCGGAAGGGCAGAGCCCGCACGGAGATCAATCTGCTGCTGGTGATGTTGCTCGGCGGCTTGTGGCACGGTGCGGCGTACCGGTTCATCATCTGGGGCGCGATTCACGGTGTGGCCCTGGCGGTGGAGCGGCAGCTCGGCATGGACGGCGCATCGCGGCGCCGCGGCGCCCTCGCCACCGTGGGGTGGTTCCTCGTCGTCCAGGCCGTGGTGCTGGTCGGGTGGGTGTTCTTTCGCAGCCAGACACACGGGGAAGCCCTGGGCCTGCTCGGGAACATCGTCAGTCTGCGAGGCGGCGATGCGCCCCCATGGGGTTTTGCCGGCGTGATGTTCCTGATGCCGCTGGTGGTTCATCACGTCTGGTGGTGGGTCACCGAACATCGCCTCGCCCGCCCGCTCGGTGCACGTGGCCGCACGATCCTCGCGGCACTGATGCTGATGGCCATGGCGACGATCTCGGGCTCGGCGGGGGACTTCCTCTACTTCCAGTTCTGATCTTTCCACCATGGGGGACTTCGTTTTCACCATGGGGGACATGGGGTTCCATGGAGGAGTCCGGAGACACGGGGTTGAGCGCCCGGCATTCTGCCGGGCGCAGTGCGAGGGGGGCGTGGTCCAGAGCGAAAACACCACTCGCCTGAACCATCAGGTGATTTCGTTCTGGACCACCCCCCCCCTCGCACCGTGCCGCTGACGCGGCACTCAACCCCTCACCCCCATGGATCCTCATGGCCTCCATGGTGAGCCCTTCTGGTACACTTTCCCCAGATGTCCCGCGAGCCTGAGGAGCAGGAACCGAGTTTCATGGACGACCTGCGCGCGTATCTGGGCCGCAGTCGCAGCTGGTTGACGACGCCGCTGCTCATCGTCCTCGCAGTGCTAGTGTTGGCGTTGCTCTGGGGATCGCTCGAGGCGTTGCCGTTTGTCTACGACATCTTCTGAGCGCCCCTCGTTTCGGCGGCGCGTGCGGCGCCTGGTCATCCGTCTCATCGGCCTCACGATGGGAGGGCTGGTAGTGGTGCTCCTGGCGGCGGTGATTGAAGGCGCGTCGTGGGGTGTGCTGACGGCGAAGGGCAAGATCACGGAGCCGTTTGGGAGCCGATATCAGCCGAGGACGTCGTATCAGTACTTCCCCTACATCGGGTACCGGTACGCGCCGTTCCGGAAAGACGTGCGCACCGGGCTGGATACCGATCGCCACGGGTTCATTCACAATGGCGACGCCGATCGCGACTTGTCCACCAAGGCGCCCGGCGTGTATCGCATCTTTCTCGTCGGCGGCTCCAATGTGGCGGGGGACACGGGCGGCCCAGTCACGATTTCGGGGCGGCTTGAGGCGCGGCTGAACGAGACGGCGGAGCCAGGGCGCCGGTATGAGGTGGTGAATGCCGGCGTGTCGGGCTGGTTGTCGTCGCAGGAACTGGCGTTCATCACGTATTACGTCGCGGACTTTCAGCCGGACCTGATCATCTCGTTCAATGGTTTCACCGACGTCTATCAGGCCATTCGTGCGCCGCGCGAAGGGTATGGGCCCAATGCCAACAACCACCTGACGTCGGCCGCGCGCGCCGCGTTTGTGCATACGTACTCGGTGCGTGGCACGTTCGCGCAGGCGTTGGGCCTGTTGACGGCGCGTTCGTATGTGACTGAGGTTCTCGATGAGCTGACCGCGTCGGTGCGGTATCGGGTGGGCGGTACTCCGGCGCCTGAGGCCGATGATGCGCCGCCGCCTGGTCTGGGATCTGATCCGTTGCGTTACCACCGGCAGAATCATCGGCTGATTCTCGCGGCCGCATCCGCCTTGCGTGTGCCGATTTTGTCTGCTCTGCAGCCGACAGTGCTGCGCTCAAAGTCATTGGACAAACCGTACCGGCAGGTGTTCATCCAGGAAGTTGACATGAGCTGGAGCCGCATCGACTTCTGGTCCGAGAAGGACCGGTTGTATGCCGAGGCGAGAGCACAGGTTGCGGCCGCGGCGGCAGAATGGCCGGCCGGCTGCCAGCAGCTGGTGCGCGACTATTCGACGCTGTTTGATACGGAGACGGAACCGGCGTATCCCGACCAGGGGCACTTCACGGTGTGGGCGAACGATCGGATTGCGGCCGCCATGGCCGACGACCTTCGGATGTGGAGGCAGGGATGTTGAAACGACTCGCGGTGCGTGCCGTCGCGCTGGGGCTCGGGATTCTAGTCGTGCTGGTGATCGGATTGCTGATCGAAGGCGCGTCGTGGGGCCTCCTGCGCGCAAAGGGCAAGACGACGGAGGCCTTCGGCCGCCGATACCACGTGAATGCACATGTGCGGTACCGGCCGTGGACCGGCCCGATGTACAGGCCGTATCAGAACGAGGTGCGCACCGGGCTTGGCACCGACCGTCACGGGTTCATTCACAACGGCGATCCGTCGCGCGACCTTACCACCAAGGCCCCGGGCGTGTATCGCATCTTCATCCTTGGTGGATCCCCGGTGGCCGGCATGTGGAGTGGGGATGTCACGATCGCAGGGCGGCTTGAGGTGCTGTTGAATGCCGGACCCGATCCCGCCGGTCGCCGGTTCGAGGTGGTCAACGCCGCCATGGAAGGCTGGAACTCATCGCAGGAACTGGCGATGTTGTCGAACTATCTCCCGGAGTTTGCGCCTGATCTCATCATCGCCATCAACGGCTTTAATGACGTGTTCCATGCGATCCGAGCGCCGCGGGAAGGCTACGAACCCAACATCTCGGGCCATCTCACCCAGTTGGCGAATGCTGCGTTCACCCACACCTATTCCGCGTCGGGCACACTCTCGCAGGCCCTCGGCATTCTGATCAACCGGTCGTACGTCAGCGGGGTGTTCGACGAGGTCGGCGGCATGATTCGCGCGCGCACGGGCGCGGCCGACCTCGACCCGAATGCGCCGCCTCCGGCCGGGATTGGTCCGGACCCACTGCGGTATTACCGGCGGAATGTCGCGATGCAGATGGCCGTCTCCAGGGGACTCGACTTTTCCCACATGGCCGTGCTGATGCCGACAGTGCTCGCGTCCAATGGCGACGGGAAGCCGGACAGGCAGCCCTATATCGACCAGAGCCGATCGAGCTGGGCCCGCATCGACTATTGGGCCGAAAAGGAGCAGCTCTACACGGAGGCGCGGGAGACGTTCCGCGTCTATGCGGCCCGGCACGACGATGGTCGCCGAATGGTCGTGCGGGATTACTCCGGCTTGCTCGATGGCGCGGTGGACGCCTACATCGACCAGTCCCACTATTCGAGGGCGGGGGCGGATGCGATGGCCCGTCGGCTCGCCGAGGACATGCGGGACACGATCCTGCGATAGCGAAATCCCTGCAAGTGATTGACATAATGGGCATTTCCAGCGCACAATGACGAGCGTTCACGCCGTGAACGCTCTGTAAGTGACGGGCACGAAGTGCCTCGCGATGACCTCCCACGATTCCCACACCCGGCGCCTCCTCACCGAAATCGAGCGGCGTGAAGGCGTCACCCAGCGGCAACTGGCCGAAGAGCTGCACATCGCGCTGGGACTCACCAACCTCCTCGTCAAGCGCATCGTCTCCAAAGGCTGGGTCAAGGTCGTCAACGTCAAGGCGAACCGGCTCAGCTACCTCATCACGCCGGCCGGCATTGCCGAGAAGGCGAAGATGACGCGCGACTACTTCAACAACACGGTCAACCTGTATACGGAGACGCGCGAGCGCCTGCAGGAACGGTTGTTTGAACTCGAAGCAGAACTGGAAGGCGACGACAAACGCATCGTGTTCTACGGCGCCGGGGAAGTGGCAGAGATCGGGTACATCAGCATGCAGGGCACCGGCCTTGAGCTGGTCGGGGTGGTGGACGATCGCCCGAAACGCCGCGACTTCTTCGGGGTGCCTATTCGCCCGGCGTCGGCGCTCTCGAGCGGGCGCCAGCTCGATGGGACGCCCTTTACTCGCCTGGCGGTGATGTCCTTCCGCAACGCCTCGAACATCCGCGTCAGGCTGGACGCGGTGCACTTCCCAGCCGAGAGTGTGTTCTGGCTCTAGCCCGGAGATTCCCGCATGAAGATTGGCCATCACGACCTTGCCTCCCGCGCCCTGCTCATCGCCGAAATCGGCGTCAACCACGAAGGTGATTTTGACAAGGCCCGCGAACTGGTGGGCCTTGCGGCCGACGCCGGTGCGGATGCGGTGAAGTTCCAGGCCTACTACGTGCGCGATATCCGGTTCGTCTCGCCGTCGGCCGATCCCGACCGCTTCGGCCGCATGCAGAAGAACGAACTCACGTGGGAGCAGTTTCACATCCTCGCGGACGATGCGAAGAAGGCGGGCGTGACGTTCCTCTGCACATGTTTTGACGTCGAAACCGTGCAGGCGCTGAACGACGTGCTGCCGGCGTTCAAGGTCGCATCCGGCGACCTGACCAACGACGAGTTGCTTGAAGCCATCGCAGCCACCGGCAAGCCCGTCATCCTCTCGACCGGCATGGGGAGTGACGACGAGGTGGCGCACGCACTCGAGATCCTGGGGACCGATCGCGTCGTGGTGCTGCAGTGCACGAGCAGTTACCCGTGCCCACCCGAGCAGGTGAACTTGCGGTCGATGACCTTCATGGGGACCAAATACGGCGTGCCGTACGGGTATTCCGATCACACGCTCGACCTGTCGGCGTGTCAGGCGGCCATCGCCATGGGTGCGTGTGTCATCGAGAAACACTTCACCGATGCGAAGGAAGGCCGCACGTTCCGCGACCACGCGCTCTCGGCGGAAGTGTCGGACTTCAAGGAACTCGCGCGTACGACCCGGCTCATCGAGACGTTGCGTGGTGTGGATGCGAAGGCTGTGCAGCCGGCTGAAGACGGTGCGCGCCTGCCGATGCGCCGCTCGATGGCGGTCCGTCGCGATGTGCCTGCCGGTACGGTGCTGACGCCCGACATGCTGATCGCCTTGCGCCCGTCGTCGGGCTGGCCGGTGCGTGACCGCGCCGCGCTTGTGGGCCGCCGGCTCGCGAAGTCGCTGTCGGCCGGCGACCTGGTCACGGCGGATGCGCTCGCCCCGAAAGGCGCCTCGGCCTGATGTACCGCGTCGGCCTCGTGGGGTGCGGCCGGATCGGCGCGGATATCAATCCGTCCGGTGTCGGATCGTCCCGTCTCGGTTCACACGCAGCCGCCTGCCGGGCGTCGACGCGCGTGACGCTGGTGGCCGCGTGTGACCCCGACGAGTCTCGTCGCCTTGAAGCCCAGCGCCGCTGGCAGATTCCAGCCGTGTATGCGTCGCTCGACGCGATGCTCGAGGCCGGGCAACTCGACCTCGCCATCGTCGCCACACCGGCAGTCGGACGACCCGCTGTGTTGACCACACTCGTGCAGTCCGGCCGCGTGCGTGCGGTGCTGGCGGAAAAACCCATTGCCTCGTCGGTCATCGCGGCTGAAGCGATGGAAGTGCTCGCCGCGGAGCACAGCGTGATTGGTGCCGTGAACTATGTCCGGCGTTTCGCACCCGGCTACCGCTCTGTGATTGCCGACATCCATGCCGGCGCCATTGGCACCGTGCAGACGATGCGCGGCGTGTATACGAAGGGCGTGCTGAACAACGGCGGCCACCTGCTCGACCTGATGCGCTGGGTGGGTGGCGACGGGATGACGACGACAGTGACGGCGGCAATGGCGGGGTTGCCCGACGATCCCACCGTCAGCGCGACGGTGTCGTGGCCCGGAGGTCTGTGCGGCACCATGACCGGACTCAGTCATGAGGCGTTTACCATTTTCGAACTGGACGTCATCGGCACCGAAGGGCGTGTCACATTCGGTGACCTTGGTCATCGTGTGGATCGCTGGGCGGTGGAGGACACCAGGGCCAGATTCGGGTTCCGCCAGCTCGGTCCTGCCATGACGAGTGATCCGGCGTTGACCTCGGCGTTGTCCGGTGCGCTCGACAATCTCGCGGACTGCCTCGACGGCACCGCCACGCCCCACTGCACGTTCGCCGATGGCCGCGCCGCCCTCGGTCTCGCACTCACGGTGCGTCGTCAGGCGCACGACGCGTTTCCGGAACTTGCCGAATGAAGATTGCCACCATCATTGCCTGCCGCATGGGTTCAAGCCGGTTGCCCGGCAAGACCGCTCTTCCGATTCTTGGTGTCCCGATGATCGAACGGATGGTCGAACGGGTGCGCCGGTCGCGTCATGTGACCGACGTCATTCTGGCGACGTCGATCGATCCTGATGACGATCCGGTCGAGGCGATCACGAAACGCATCGGTATCGGGTGCTTCCGCGGGTCTCCCGAGGACGTGCTTGATCGCATCGACGGCGCGGCGCAGTCCGCAGGGGCCGACCTCATCGTCGAACTGCTCGGCGATAATCCCCTGGTGCATGCCGACCTGATTGACGACGTGATTGACTATCACAAGGGGAGCGGCAACGATTACAGCGCGAGTGTGACGGCTGAGTATCCGCATGCGGGACCCGAGGTGAAGAAGTTTCCGGTCGGCATTCGTGTGCAGGTGTTTCCGCCGGCGATTCTGCACGACAGCGCCGTGCGCGCAACGGACCCGTACCATCGCGAGAATTCCACGACATTCCTCTACGAACATCCGGACCTGTACAGGCTCGGATACCTGCAGGCCGAGGGCAAGTGGGCGGCGTTGCACCGACCGGAACTGACGTTTGCGGTGAACTTCAGGCGCAACTTCGATCTGGTGTCCGCGATCTTCGAGCGCAACTATTCGCGCGATCCGAACTTCACGTTGTTTGATGTGATTCGAACGTTTGATACGGATCCGGCGTTGAAGGCATTGATGGGGAACGAGTGATGGGCAAGGCGCTGTTCAGCGCGCCGTACTCGTTCCTGGGGCCGGTCAAGGATGCGTATGAGTCATTCTTGCCGACGGAGTTTCGCGAGATCTGGAAACGGCCCGAGTTGACGCCGGACCCTGGGCTGACGGTATGGGCGCCGAACCCCGGGCAGTCGTTCATCATCGACGATGCGGCGCTGGCGTTGTTTCCGGCGCTTGAGGTGGTGGCGACACCCTCGACGGGGTCGAACCACATCGACCGTGCCGCGTGCGCGCGTCGTGGTGTCAGCGTCTACAGCCTGCTCGATAACCGCCCCGGCCTCGACCGGATTTCGGCCAGCGCCGAGTTCACGTTTCTGCTGCTGCACAACGCGATGCGCCGGCTTGACCGCGGGTTGATCGAGGTTACCGAAGGGCGCTGGCGCGCGCGTGAGGATTTCTTGCGCGGCAACGAACTGCAGGGCAAGACGATCGGGCTGATCGGGTACGGCCGCATCGGCCACCGGATGAAGCGGTACTGCGAGGCGTTTGACGCCCAGGTGGTGTGCCACGACCCCTATGCGGAGGGCGTCGACATCGCGGTCTGGCCGATGGCCGACATCTTTGCGAAGGCCGATGCGGTGGTGGTGTGTTGTCAGCTGACGGAGGAGACACGGGGGATGATCGGGCGGGACCTGTTTGCGTCGATGCGCCACGGCGGGGTGCTCGTGAACACGTCCCGCGGGGAGGTGCTCGACGAAGCGGCCCTGGCTGAGGTGCTCGCGGCACGCCCGGATCTCCGGGTCGGGGTGGATGTGCTGGCGGGGGAGGTGACGGGGCAGACCGGCGCGTCGCCGCTGCTGCCGTTTCACCGGAGCGGGCAGATGGTGATTACGCCGCATATTGCCGGCGCGTGTTACGAGTCACAGAGCAAGGCCGCGGCGGCCACGCTGGAGTTGCTGTTGCGGCACTACGAGGGGAAGGACCAGCGATGATCCAGGTCTGCAAGTCGTGTGTCACGCCCAGCACCAGGCCCGGCATTCAGTTCGACGACCATGGTGTATGTCTGCCGTGCCGGGTGGCCGAGGAGACGCCGCAGATCGACTGGGCGCTGCGGCGCGAAGAACTGACCCGGATCGCCGACTGGGGCCGCGAACACACCAGGCTCGGGTACCATTGCATTGTTCCCGTGAGTGGCGGGAAAGACTCGACGCGCCAAGCGCTGTATGCGCGCGACGATCTGGGCTTGCGGCCGCTGCTGGTGTCGTGCACCTATTCGCCGCAGCAGCAGTCAGACGTGGGCGCCCACAACATCGCCAATCTCATCGAACTCGGCTTCGACACCATCATCGTCGGCCCCGGCCCGCAGAAGTGGAAGACGATGATGAAGCGGGCGTTCTACAAGTACGGCAATTGGTGCAAAGCGACGGAGCTCGCGTTGTATTCGATTCCGCCCAGGGTGGCGATCGCGTACCGGATTCCGCTGATCTTCCTCGGAGAAAACAACGCGATTACGTACGGCGATCTTGGCGGATCCATGGGAGGGGACGCCAACCGGATGAAGTACAACAACACTCTGTCCGGCGGCACCCCGGACGCGATGATGGGGGACGGCATCACCGATCGCGATGTGTTGTGGTTCCGGTACCCGTCGGATGCTGAGATGGCGAAGGCGCACCTGCGCGTCGTCTACATGGGCTACTTCATCGAGGACTTCAACCAGCACACCAATGCGCGGATTGCGATCGAGCGTGGCCTGCGGGTCCGGGAGACCGAACCCGAGGATGTCGGCGCGCTCAATCAAGTCGAAGACCTGGACGAGGACTTCGTCCACGTCAATCAGCTGCTGAAGTTTCTGAAGTTCGGCTTCGCCCGAGTGACCGACGAAGCCTCGCAGTTGGTGCGGCTCGGGATGATGACGCGCGACGAGGCGATCGACGCGGTGTCGAAGTACGACGGACGGTGCCACCAGCGTTACATCGATGCGTATTGCGAGTTCCTCGGCATTTCGGTGGCCGAGTTCTGGCGTGTCGCCGATGGGTACCGTGGCGCGTCGGTCTGGCGCCACAACCCGGATGGTTCGTGGACGCTGAATGCTGACCTGCCGACCGCGGCCTTCGGCCGACGGCCGGCCGAAGCGCAGGCGCAGGAGATCTAATCGATGCCACGCAAAGTGTTAATCGTGGACTACGGCATGGGCAACGTGAAGTCCGTGTCGAATGCTCTGACGGCGGCCGGATGTCTGCCTCTGGTGTCGGCCGACCCTCGCGATGTGGTGCTGGCGGACGGCTTTGTGCTGCCCGGCGTCGGCGCGTTCGGCGAAGCCATTCGGAACCTGCGCGCCAACGGCATGGCCGATGCATTGACGCACGAAGTGATGACACGCCGCAAGCCGATCCTCGGCATCTGTCTCGGCATGCAATTGCTCGGGAACGAGTCCGAAGAAGGGGGGCGTCACGCCGGGCTCGGATGGATAGAAGCCCGGGTCCGCGCCCTTCCGGCAGAGCCGGGGTTGCGAGTGCCGCACATGGGGTGGAACGACATCCACGTGCGGACCAAAGAACCGCTTTTTGCGGGTGCCGACGACGCCCCGACGTATTACTTCGCGCATAGCTACGTCATTGAATGCTCGCCTGATCTGGTTTCGGCGACCTTCCAGTACGGCGGCGAGCAGGTGGGCGCACTTCAGCAGCACCATATCTTCGGCACACAGTTCCATCCCGAACGCAGCGCCGACGCCGGGCTCGCGTTGTTCCGCCGCTTCGCGCAGAGAATCGAGGCTCCGCATGTTGACTGAGCGTCTGGTGGCCACCGTGGTCGTCCGCGACGGGTGGGTGGTCCAGAGTTTCGGGTTTCAGCGCTACCTTCCGGTCGGTCATCCCGAGGTGGCGGTTGAGTTTCTCGCGCAGTGGAACGTGGACGAGATTGTCCTTCTCGATATTTCCGCGACACGTGACGGGCGCGGACCAGACTTCGCGCTGGTCGAGCGGGTCGCCCGCCGGTGTTTCGTGCCGCTGACGGTGGGTGGCGGGATTCGGCACCTCGACGATGTGCACGACTTGACACATGCCGGCGCCGACAAAGTCAGCGTGAACACCACGGCGTTGGCGCGTCCCGCCCTGCTTGAGGAAGGGGCCTCCCACTACGGGCGGCAGTGCATGGTGGTGTCGATCGACGTGCGCGGGGAGGGGGCGGCCGCGCGCGTGTGGTCCCGGTGCGGCACGGAAGCCACCGATCGCGGTCCGGTCGAGTGGGCGCAAGCGGCTGAGCGGTCTGGCGCCGGCGAAGTGCTGCTGACGTCGATTGACCGCAATGGAACGAAGTGTGGCTACGACCTAGCGGTCATCCGCGCGGTTTCGGAGGCCGTGGGGGTTCCGGTGATTGCGAGCGGCGGCGTCGGCCGGCCTGAGCACTTCGTCGAAGGCCTGCGCGAGGGGAAGGCCTCCGCCGTGGCCGCAGGGAATTACTTTCACTTCACGGAGCACTCGGTGATGGTCACGAAGTCCGCGCTGCTGGGCCAGGGCGCCGCCGTGCGGATCAGCGGCGGTCGGCCGTATGTCGCCGCGCCGGTGGATGGTCAGGGCCGTGTCGGTCGTGTCGCCGACTTCACGTTTGACGAGCGGAGCTGAGTGATGCGTTATTGCACCCGATGCGTGTACCCCGCGAATCATCCGCTGGGACTGACCTTCGACGAGGAGGGCGTCTGCAGCGGCTGTCGGATTCACGAAGAGAAGGACCAGTTGCCCTGGGCCGAGCGGTTCGAGGCACTCCGGGCGATCGTGGAGTCGTATCGCGACCGTACGGGCCGTCACTTCGACTGCATCGTGCCGGTCAGCGGCGCGCGGGACAGCCACTTCATGGTGCATACGGTCAAACGTGAGCTGGGGCTCAATCCGCTGCTGGTGTCGTACAACCGGCAATACAACACCCGGGTCGGCATCCGGAATCTGGCGTATCTGCGCACCAGCCTCGACTGCGATCACATGAGCCAGTCGCCGAGCCCGGCACTGCTGCGGCGCATCCTCCGGTTCACGCTGAACGAGGCCGGCAGCATCTACTGGCACATTCTCGCCGGTGCCACCGTGTTCCCGGTCCAGGTGGCGGTGCGCCTCAAGATTCCGCTGATCATCTGGGGCGCTCATCAGGGCGTTGATCAGGTGGGCATGTTTTCGCACCTCGACGAGGTCGAGATGACGCGCAAGTACCGCAAGGACCACGACGTCCTGGGGCTTGAAGCGGAGGATCTCGCCGTCGCGTCAGGGATTCCGATCGGGGACCTGGAACCCTTCCGCTACCCATCGAACGAGGAGATTGCGAGCGTCGGCGTGCGCGGGATCTATCTCAACAACTACATTCGCTGGGACGCCAAGGCGCAGCACGAGCAGATGATTGCGACGTACGGCTATGAGTCCGCGCCGCAGACACGCACGTTCAACACCTATGAGGATGTGGACTGCGTGCACTACTCGGGTCTGCACGACTGGCTCAAGCTGCTGCGTTACGGATTCGGCAAGGTCAGTGACCACGCGTCGCGCGAGGTGCGCCTGCGGCGGTTGACGCGCGAGCAGGCGATTGACCTGGTCGCGCAGTATCAGGATGTGCCGCCGGCCGACCTCGACCGATTCGTCGGCTGGTCGGGCATCTCGCGCGAGGACGTGCTCGCGGCCGTCGAGCGCCAGCGCAATGCCGCCGTGTGGACGCGCGACTCCGGGACCTGGCGGCTGGGCGACGCCGTCACCGCACATCGCGGGGACGCGGGTGTCGAGGCCGTCCGGCTGGGTGTCGTTGAGCCCTGTGACTATCGGGTCACGCCGTCGCGCGAACCCGGCGTCCCCGATGATCGCTACATCACGATTGGTCGCGGGTATGTGGATGCGGCCCCGGCCCAGGGGGTGGTGCCGCTGTGATCGCCCCGAAAGTCACGGTCTACATTCCCGCGCACAACTACGGGAAGTACCTCGATCGATCCATCGGCAGCGTGCTGACGCAGACGATGACCGATTGGGAGCTGATTGTCATCGACGACGGCTCGACGGATGACACGCAGGTGCAGCTCGCGAAGTTCCGGTCGCATCCGAAGATTCGACTGGTCGAGCAGGAGAATCGCGGGCTCAACGTCAGCAACAACATCGCGATCCGGCTGGCGACGGGACGGTACGTCATGCGGCTGGATGCCGATGACTACCTTGACGAGAACATTCTGACCGTATTGTCGTCGGTGCTCGACAGCAAACCCGACGTCGGGCTCGTGTATCCCGACTACTACATCGTCAACGACCGTGAAGAGGTGGTGGAGATCATCCGTCGCAAGAAAGTGGGAGAGGAAGATGAGATCCTCGACTTGCCGGCGCACGGTGCGTGCACGATGGTGCGCCGGGACCTGCTGCTGGCGGCCGGCGGGTACTCCGAGGACTTCACCTGCCAGGACGGGTACGACTTGTGGCTGAAGATGACGGCTCGGCACCTGCCGTACAACGTCAACGTGCCGTTGTTTTATTACCGGCAGCACGGGACGAACCTCACCCGGGGACAGCGGAGAATCCTCGACACCCGCGGCGAGATCAAGCGGAAGTTCGTGGAAGGGCACCTTCGGGATCAACAGCCGAAAGTGCTCGGCCTTGTGCTGGCCGTCGGCCGTTCTGTGCATCCACAGAGCGAGCCGTTTGTGTCGCTGGCCGGCCAGCCGCTGTTGTGGCACACCCTCTCGCATGCGAAGCGGTCGCAGTTGCTCGACCGGCTGATCGTGTCCTCAGAGGACGACCGTGTACTTGAGTACTCGGCCGCGTTCCCCGGCGTTGAGGCGTTCAAGCGGTCGGCGTCGTTGACCTCGGCGACGGCGCGGACCGAGGCGGTGGCCATGGAAGTCCTCCAGCGGCTGCAGACCGAGGAGGGCTACCGGCCCGACGCGGTCTGCATGCTGTTTGTGAACACGCCACTCCGCCGGGCCGAGCATATTGATCGATCGATTGACGCCCTCACCATTTTCAAGGCCGATTCGGTGATTTCGGTGCAGGAAGAACTGGCGCAGCTGTTCCAGCACCGGAAACAGGGATTGGCGTTGATCAACGAAACACATGGCGAGCTGCGCCTCGAACGGGAGGCGCTGTACCGGGGCAACGGCGCGATCCACTTGTCGCGGACGGACGTGCTGGAATCCGGGCGTCTGCTGGGCGATCGGGTCAGCCACATCGTGATGCTGCCCGAAGAAAGTCTCAAGATTCACAACGAGTTTGACTTGTGGATGGCCGAACGCATTCTGGCCGACTGGCCAGGGAGCCAGCGGCCCCGCACCAATCAGAACAGGGGATGACCATGAGTGATGTAGCTGCGCGGATCGAGATGGGGCTCGCAACCGTGCGTCACCGGCCGATGGCGGAATGGCCGCAGACGACGTTCGATGAGCTGGGAATGATGAACCCGTTCACGACTGGCAACCTGAAGCAGTGGCGGAAAGCGATTGCCGCCACCCGCCACCTGCGTGGCGCCATTGTCGAGTGTGGCACGTACCGCGGCGAGAGCCTGGGTCCGCTTGGATGGTTGTTGCGTGAAGAGGGCGACCCGAGACACCTCATCGGCTTCGACTCTTTCCAGGGCTTTCCGAGCATTGCCGACGAGGATCGCGCCGAGGGGACCTACCTCGGGCGTCCGGACTACTTCACCCGCACCAGCCAGGCCGACGTGCAGGCGTTTGTCGACGCGCTTGGACTGCAGGATCGGGTGACGCTTGTTGGCGGGTTCTTCGAAGACACCCTGCCGCGCACGGCGGTGGGTCCGGTGTCCGTGCTGATTCTCGACTGCGACCTGTATGAGTCCTACCGCACGTGCCTGCGCGAACTGTATGCACTGGTCGAGCCGGGCGGGTGGATTCTCTTTGATGAGTACTTCAACAAGAAGTACCCAGGCGCGCGAAAAGCCGTGGACGAGTTCTTCGCTGACAAGCCGGAAAAGCCGTCACGCGATGAGGAACTCTTTCTGACGGACTTCTTTGAGCGTTGGTACGTCGTCAAACAATGACGCCCTCGGGCGGAACGTGGGTGGTGTTTGAAGCGTTTTCGGCCGCCCATGTGATCGGGGCGCGCCGGGCGGTGCGCAGCGCCCGCGGGATCATCATCAGCCGTCGAACGCCGTTTGAGGATTCCGATCCGGCCGAGCGCCGCCGCGCCTTGCGGTGGGCACGTCGACTCAATCCGTCCGTGGAGATCAAGGAACTGTCGATTGACGATGTGCTGGATTACCTGCCCCTGAACAGGGCGGCCATCGATCAGGTGGCGGCGCTGGCGCCGGCGATCATCGCGACGCCGGCCTATCAGCGGCTGCGCCGGGTCATCCGCGACGATCGGCTGGTGCGGTACTTTCAGGCGGCCATCGTAAGGTCTGCCGCGAACTGGCGGTTGTTTCCGGCTGTCTGTGCGCGGCTGGCCGAGGCCATGCCGATCGTGGCCGTTCCGGACTGGGAGACAGCTGCCCACTGTCGAGACGCGCCGCCCAATGCCGGTGCTCGCTGGCGGCGGGGGGTGCGGGTGGTCAAGGCGCGCTGGGCTGCAGTCGCGGTGCCCCTGGTGTTGACGGCCCGAGCGGTACGTCAGGGATGGGTCTCGACGCCGTCCGGGCCATTCGCGGCGGCGATGCCGGTCGTGTGGGGCATGTCGGACCCGGCGGTCAGCCAGCCGGTGGTGCGTCCACATCAGGACGACTATTTGTACGGTCGACTTCGTCCCGGGCAAATCATGCATCTCTTCGGGGACTGGAGTTTTCCGCTCCCGGCTCAGCAGGCGTTCACTAAGGCGTTCTGCGCGCGTGGGTGCGCGGTCGCCGATAAAGCGCGTTTCGCCTTCGGACCGAGGTTGCGACGAGCGGCGGTCCGCGCGCTGGCCGCCATGGTGCCCGGCGTGTGGCAGCCCTCGCACGGGTGGCTCGATGATCTCGTCGTTCTCCATACACCAAAGGCGCTCTATCACTACCTGCGCAAGCAGCGCGAGCGGGACAACGTCACGGCCGGCGTCGAACTGGTCCGGGACGACTACAACCCGGGGCACGTGGTGGCGGGTCTGGCGTCTCACGAACATGGTGTCAAGACGGTCGCTGTGCAGCACAACGCGCTGCCGTACGAAGCGCCGCAGCTGGCCTTTGTGACGGCGGATTACCTGGCGTCGTACGGCGAGTTCTACCGCGCAGGGTTTGCGCCGCACTGGGATGGGGTGAACGTCAGGATGACCGGCCGCGAAAGCCTCGACTGGACGCTCAACGCGGCCAGAGCAGACGGGGCGTCGGCCGGTGCGCGGGAGCGCTGGCGTCAGCATCGGCCGGGCGGGCGTCCCATGGTGCTCGTTGTGTTTCCAGGGGACCGCGACATCTGCATCGTGCCGCAGTGGGACGCGTTGTGCGACGGACTTCGGCGGTTCGCGACAGCCAATCCCGGCACCGACATCGTGTTGCGGTTTCGCCACCGCGAGTCGCTGCGGAGTCCGCACGTAGCGCAGTTCACGCAGTTGTCGGAGACCCTGCCCAACTGCGTGACCGTGTGGAGTGAATTTACGACGTACGAACTGATGTCGCTGGCTGATGTGGTCGTGTCGCATGACGGGTCCTTCACGGTGAATGAAGCCATCGCGCTCGGACGGCCGACGTTCTCCTTCGAGTTCGTCTGCGCCGGCCGGTACTACTTCGGCACTCGGTATGGGACGGACTTCGTGCTGACCACCGCTGATGATTTGATGCGGGTGTTGACGGCGCACGCCGCCGGTGCACCGGTCGACTGCGACTGGGGCGGGCTTGCGCGCGATCTCAACGCGCACACCGATGGCCGCAATCAATCGCGGCTGCGCGCGGTCGTGGAAGAGGCGGCCGGGATGCCGCCGGCAGGAGTGGCGTCATGACGATCCAGGGCCGCCAGCGGTTCATCCGGCTCGCGTGGGATCACCTGCGCGAGTTCCGGTGGCGCGTGGCCGGCAGCATGGTGCTGATCCTCGGGGCGTCCGTCTTTGAACTCGCCGGTGTGGTGCTGGTCATCCCGCTGCTGGAACAGATGGGTTCGGCCGCCGGTGATTCCACAGTCTCGAATCGCGCCAGGCAGTTCGTCGAGGCCCTCGGGCTGCAGGACAGTTTCACCGGATTGTTAATGCTGTTTACCGCACTGGCGCTGGTGAAGTTTGTCCTCACCGAGTGGGCGGCGTTTTCCGGGCGTGTCTTGAGTGCCTCGTTGCGGTTCCGCATGCGCCAGCGCATGTTTGCCAACCTGATGGACCTTCCGCTTGGGTTCTTTTACAAGACCAAGCCGGGGGATCTGATTTCGAGCCTGGATACGTCGACGACCGAGTCGTCCGCGCTGGTGGAGAACCTCGTTCGCATCGTCAACGTCGCAGTGTTCTCGGCGGTGTACCTGCTGGTCCAGTTGCTCGTGTCGGCCTGGATGACCGTCGCCGTGCTCGCCTTTACCGTGCTGTCGTATTTCTTGGTTTCGCCGCGATTTTCGATCTCCTTTGTGCAGGGGCAGGAGGCGAAGCGGCTGATCGACGCGACGGTTTCGTTCCTGCAGGATCGACTGGCCGGCATCAAGACGATCAAGGCGTTCGGCAACGACATCGTGCATCGCCGTGAGTTCGACCGCCTGGGATCGGAGTTGCGCGCGCTCGCGATCGGCATGCAGCGCAACAAGATCGTGGCGCACGCGTTCGGCGAACCGTTTACCACGGTCGGTGTCGTGGGCATGCTTGTGCTGGGTGTGCAAGTGCTGGGACTGGGCGTGGTCGAGCTGATGACGTTCTTCTACGCCTACAGTCTGCTGGTGCCCCGCGTGAAAGCGTTGACCTCTGAGGTGCTGATGATCGTCGAAAAGCTCGGGCACTTCGAGAAGGTGCAGGAGCTCATCACACGCGACGACAAGGTGTACCTGCCCAAGGGGACCCTCGAGTGTCAGGGACTGGGCGTCGGCCTGGAACTGCGAGGGGTCTCGTTTGCGTACGGGGCTGACGGCCCACCGGTGCTCGCGGGAATCAACCTGACCATTGGCCGGATGCAAACGGTCGCGCTGGTCGGTTCCTCCGGCGCCGGCAAGACCACGCTGGTGGATCTCATCCTGCGCCTGCATGATCCCACAGGAGGCGCGGTACTCGTCGATGGTCACGACTTGCGCGACTACGACCTGGAGACGTGGCATCGGCGATTGGCCGTGGTGGAACAGGACCCGTTCTTGTTCAACGATACGGTCGTCAACAACATTCGATACGGCCGGCCCGATGCGACCGACGCGGAGGTGCGCGAGGCCGCGCGCCTGGCGTACGCCGAACCATTCATCATGAAGTTGCCGGGGGGCTTCGACACGGTCGTCGGTCAACGCGGGATGGCATTGTCGGGCGGGCAGCGGCAGCGCGTGGCGCTCGCCCGCGCCTTGTTGCGGCGGCCGGACCTGTTGATTCTCGATGAGGCCACCAGCGCGCTGGACTCGGAGTCGGAGAGTCTGGTGCAGGAAGCGATCCAGCAGGTGCGACGTCAGTGCACAGTGATTGTCATCGCCCACCGGCTGTCCACAATTCTCGGCGCCGACTGGATCGCGATTATTGACGGCGGCCGGGTCGTCGAAGAAGGCACTCACCGGCAGTTGCTCGATCAGCAGGGACTCTACCACCGATACTACACGCTGCAGACGGCAGCGGGTGCCCAGTGAGCCGTTCGCAGGGAGACCACCAATGAAGTGCGAATCCACAGTCAACTTCGTCCAAGGACCCATCGTCGGCTTGCGGGTGCTCGGGCCGGCAGATGTGCCGCAATGGGCGGCATGGTTCAATACGCCGGCGGTCACGTCGCATTTGAACAAAGGGGCCTTTCCCAATACCCAAGCCGCGCAAGCCGAATTCCTGGACAGACTCTCCCGCAGCCGGAACGACGTGCAGCTGGGGATCGTCGATCAGACGGCGTCACTGATTGGCATCGTCGGCTTGCATCACATTGATTGGGTGCATCGGCATGGCGACATCAGCATCGTCGTGGGGGAGACGGCCGCTCACGGACGGGGTGTTGCCACTGAGGCCATTGGCTTGATGGTGCGCCACGCCTTCCTCAAGCTCAACCTGCACAAGCTGACGGCGGGAATGTGGGCGACAAACACCGGATCGCGACGTGCGTTTGAACGCAACGGGTTCCAACTGGAGGGCACCCTGCGTCAGAGCTTCTGGCATGGTGACCGGTTCGTGGATGAGATCCGGCTTGGGCTGCTCCGCGCCGAGTGGGAGACCCGCGCGTGACCGAGCGGGAGTTGTCCGTGACCGAGCGGGCCCTGGCCGAGTCGGCGGCAGCCGACCTTCGGCAGGCGGGGCTGGTCATCGTCGCGGACCATGGGCGTGCGGGCAACATGTTTGTCAAGCGCACGTTCGATCTCCATCCAGAGGTGCTCTGCGTCACGATGGTCGGCTATCTCTATCGGGCCATCTTGTCGGTGTTTGGCGCGCACGCGCGTCTGACGGGAGGGGCGGCCTACGACGGCCTGATGGCCGGTACCAACGTCAACCTGGTGGCCGAGGATCTGTCCCCTGCGGTCGAGCAATCTCTGCGCCGGACGGGAGACGATCCGTCGGCGGCCATTGATCGTCCGCTGGTGCGTGCCGTGCTGCGCCACCTGCTGACGCGGCACGAGACGACGACGCCGGTCGAGACGCTGGTCGCCGTGCACGCGGCGTTCGCCGTCGGGACCGGCCGGCCGACCGCGCCGATCCGGTACATGCTGGTCGACGACACCGTCAGCTCAGACGCCGATCTGGCCGCGATCGAGGCCGCGACACGTGACGTGCCGAACTGCCGTGTCGTGCATCTGGTGCGGGATCCGCGCGCGGGATTTGCCTCCATCAGGCACACCTACGTCGAGCTGTACGGGTCGATGTACCCGCTCCGCCTCCCGGCGGCGTGGGAGGCGTGCGGATCAAACGGCATCTGGTTGTGGGCTCTGGCGTCGACCACCGCCGGCGCGCGCGCGCTCACGGCGTGCCGGCACCGGCTGGGCCCAACGCACGCGCGCGTGCTGCGAAATGAAGACGTGAATCTCGACTTCCCGGCGACGATGCGCGCTCTCGCGGAGTGGCTTGGCGTGGGCCACATGTCCGCCTGGGACGCGCCCGACTATGCGCCGACCTCGTGCGGCCGTCTCTGGCAGGGGATCTCGGCGTACAGCCGGCAGTATGTACCGACCGCCAACGGGCCTCTCAAAGCCGACCCGGATGCCACCGCCCTGCACCCCGGGCCGAGCCGCATGAACGTTGAGCGCTGGAAGAAACGACTGCCTCCGCATGAGGTGGCGTTTGTCGAGGCGGTGTACTTCGACGAGATGCGGGAGCACGGCTATGTGCCGCTTCACGTCACGACCGACAGCGACCGGCAGCGAGGTCTTCGACAGGTATGGAAGCCGTTTGTCGGAGAAGTCCCCGGCCTGCGATGGTTGGCCGCGATCCGGCCGAATCGCTGGGCCAAAGACTCGATCATTCGCGCGGCCTACTACCCGTTGCTTCCGATCGCGGGGCTGTGGGCGCGCGTTCAGTTTTTCCGGCTGCTCTCCTCCGGGCGACTCCGGACTCAGGCCGTCGTCTCTCCAAAGGTGGTTCGGTAAATGGTGATCTGGATAACGGGCCTTTCGGGGGCCGGCAAGACCACGTTGTGTACGGAGCTGTACCGCCGGCTGAAGCCGTCCGTCCGGCACCTCGTCCAGCTGGATGGCGATGCGTTCCGTGACGCGTTTAATGACCTGGGTCACACCGAGCCCGAGCGGTTCAAGCACATTTCACGGGTGCAACGCATGGCGAAGTTGCTCGCGGATCAGGACCTGGTCGTGCTGGTGGGTGTGGTCTATGCGAATCCGGAACTGCTGGCCTGGAACCGCGCCAATCTGCCGGGGTATGTCGAGGTGTATTTGCAGGCCCCGTTCGAGACTGTGGTCGCCCGCGACTCGAAGGGACTGTACGCGCGGGCGTTGCGTGGCGAGATCCGGAATGTCGTCGGTGTGGACATTCCCTGGGTCGAACCAGTGGCGCCTGATCTGACCCTCGACGGGAGCGGAACGGTCACAATTTCTGCGCTGGCCGACTTGGTGCAGTCGGTCCTGCCGGACGTCACCCGATGAACACTCCCGCGTTGACGCTCAATCAGCGGCAGTACCTCGAGCTGGAGAAACTCGCCTTTGGCGCCTTTGCGCCCCTCGACGGCTTCATGGACGCCACGACGTTCACGCACGTCGTTGATGGCCTGCGCCTGCCGTCCGGCGCCGTGTTTCCGTTGCCGGTTGTGCTCGACATGACGGCCGAGGATGCACGCCGGTGCGCGGACGCGACCGGCGTTGTCCTGCAGTACGAGGGGGTGGACGTGGGCTGGCTTGAGCCGACCGGGGCCTACCACTGTGATCGCGAGGCGGCGGCACTGGCGGTGTATGGCACGGCGGATCGCGCGCATCCCGGGGTTGATCACTTTCATCGTCTCGCGGAGTGTTTTGTCGGTGGCCGTGTGCGACTCGATCGCCGGGCTGCCTTCGAGTTCGCGCAGTACGAACGGACGCCGGTGGAGACCCGCGCACTGTTTGCGGCACGCGGGTGGTCGACGGTGGCCGGGTTTCAAACGCGCAATGTGCCGCACCGCGCCCATGAGTATCTGCAACGCCTGGCGCTTGAACATGTGGACGGCTTGTTCATCCAGCCGCTGGTGGGTTCGAAGAAGGCCGGCGACTATGCGCCAGCAGCGATTCTCGCGGGGTATCGGACGCTGATTGACCAGTTCCTTCCCGCCGACCGGGTGTGGCTGGGCGTGCTCTCCACCTCAATGCGGTACGCGGGCCCTCGCGAAGCGGTGTTCCATGCGCTAGTGCGCCGCAATTACGGGTGCACCCATTTCATCGTGGGGCGGGATCACGCCGGTGTCGGCAGTTATTACGGCCTGTACGAGGCTCAGGCTCTGGCGCAACGTCTGCAGGGCGATCTCGGAATCACGATCCTGAACTACGCGGGACCGTTTTATTGCGAGGCGTGTGACGGCATGGCGACCGATCGAACGTGTCCGCATCTGTCGGCGGCTCCCCACCTGACCCATCAGGTCAGCGGCACGCTCATCCGCAGAATTCTCGCCGAAGGTGCCATCCCGGATCTCCGGTATATCCGGCCGGCGGTGGTGGAGAGCCTGTACGGCCTGCCGTTGTTCATCGAGGAGGGGCAGATCTGATGCGTCGCGTAAAAATCGTGTGCACCATCGGGCCGGCGACCTGTCACGAGGCCGGGATTCAGGGGCTGCTGCAGGCCGGCATGGACATGGCGCGCTTGAATGGGTCTCACGCCGACCTGGCCTGGCACGCTGCGGCGATCACGCTGATTCGGACGTGCGCGCCGGGCATTCCCATTCTTCTGGACATTCCAGGGCGGAAGATCCGCACCGGCACGCTGACGGTCGAACCGGTATTCGAGGTCGGATCGACGATCATTCTGACGACCAATCCAGGTGATGACGGGACGCGAGCGGTGCCGGTCAACCGCCCGGACCTGCACGACCACATCAAGGTCGGCGACGCCATTCTCGCCGACGATGGCACGCTGCGGTTTACGGTGACAGCAGTGCGCGGGCGCGATCTCGTTTGTCGCGCGGAGACATCCGGTACGTTGCGCAGCGCCAAGGGTATTAATGTGCCGGGTGTGGCGATGGGCCCCCAGGACCTGACACCACGGGACCACGCCATGATCGCGTTTGCGGTTGAACACGGCGTGGACTTCGTCGGCATCAGCTTTGTGGAATCGGCGGCGCACGTGGAGGCGGTACGCCGGTTGACCGGGCCCTCGGGACCGCGCATTCTCTCGAAGGTCGAGAACCTCGGCGCCATGTCGAACCTGAGTGAAGTGGTGCGCACATCCGACGCGATCATGATCGACCGGGGCGACCTGTCGGTCGAAACCAATCTCGAGGAAGTGGCCCTCATGCAGAAGAAGATCCTGCTGGCGGGACTCGAGCACGCCGTGCCCGTCATCGTCGCCACCGAGATGCTCCACTCGATGATCGACAACGCGGTTCCGACGAAGGCGGAGGTCAGTGACATCACCAACGCGGTGATTGACGGGGCGACCGCGTTGATGTTGTCAGGTGAGACGGCGGTCGGGCGCCACCCGCTCGCGGCCGTCGCGCTGATGCGGCGTGTGGCCGACACCGTGGCCGAGTCCGTGCAGGCCGGGATGGATGCCGCCGAAGGCTCCACGATCCCGGAAGCGGTCGGCGAGGCCGTCGCGCTGCTGTGCCGCCGCCTTCCGATTACGCGCATTGTGGCGATTACCATTTCCGGCTACGCGGCTCGGATGGTCGCCGCGTGCCGCCCACGCCAGGGCATCATCGCCGTGACAAACGATCCAACCCGGGTCCGGAGCCTCGGCCTTCTCCACGGGACCGAGGCTGTCCTGCTGCCCATTGTCTTCTCGCGAACCAGCACGGATCACATCGTCGAGTGTTTGCGCTTGTTGTGGTGTGAGGGCCGGCTCGGCGACGATGATCTGGTGCTCGTGACGTCGGTCGGGTACCCGCGATCGGGCACCCGAATGAACCTGATTCAGACACACGCGATTCGGGACCTCTCGGTCGGATTGGGCTGGCAGCGGTGACCAGTGAGGTGTTCGGGGGTGTCGCCCTGGCGGTGCTGGCGATCGTCGCCGCCGGACACATCTTCGGTCACGTCGCAGTGGCGTTGCGCCAGCCGCAGGTCGTGGGTCAACTCCTCGCAGGCGTGATCCTGGGGCCGGAGATGCTCGGTCGGATCGCACCCGCCATTTCGACGTCGCTTGGCGTCGGCGCGGCTGGCGCTCAGGGCGTCGTCGTCGGATTCCTGTATCAACTCGGCTTGGTGCTGTTGATGTTTTCGTCAGGCACCGAGACCACCGGGCTGTTCGGGAGAGAGAATCGCCGCGAGGTGGCGTGGCTCGGCGCGATCGGAACCGGGCTCCCATTTCTGGCGGTGATGGCCGCCGCCACGGTGGCGCCGCTTGACTCGCTGCTGGGGCCGGCCGGTCATCGTCCGGCGCTGGTCATGGTCCTCGGTATTGCCGTGGCGGTCACGTCGATTCCATTCATCTCCCAGATCTTTCATGACCTTGGAATTCAGCGCACGCGATTCGCGCGCCTGGTGCTCGGGGTTGCCGTGGTTGAGGACGTGATCTTGTGGGCGGTCCTCGCGGCCACGACATCGCTCGTGGCGGCCGGCACTGCTGGCGGTGGCGCGGTTGGGCATCTGAGTCGGACGGTCGGGTTTTTTGCCGTCGGACTTCTGTTGATGCCACGGGTGATGCAGGCGGTGACCAGCGCACCGTGGAACGTGCTTGCCAGAACGTCGCCACTGGCCTACATCGTGCTCGTCCTGCTGGGGTACACGGCGTTAGCCGCCGTCACGGGCGTGAGTCTGGTGTTTGCGGCCTTCCTCGCGGGCTACGCACTGACGCATGACTCCCGGCTGGCAGAGGCGACGTCGACGTTGGGCCGGGTGGGGTTCGCGATGTTCGTGCCGATCTACTTCGTCATGGTCGGGTTTCAGCTTCAGCTGAGCCGCGGATTCTCTCTCTGGCTGTTGCTGGCGTTCCTCGTTCCGGCCGTCATCGTCAAGGTCCTCGCCGGACTGGCCGGCGCGCGGGCGGCGGGATTTGGCTGGTCGGCCTCGATGAATCTGGCAATCGCGTTGAATGCCCGAGGCGGTCCAGGCATTGTGCTCGCGACGGTTGCCTGGGACGCTGGAATCGTCAGTGCGGAATTCTATACGGCGCTCGTGTTGACGGCTGTGGCCACGACGCAGTTCAGCGGGGTGTGGCTCGGGCGGCTGGTGCGCCTCGGACGGCCGCTGCTGCCGGGGTCGGGTGATGATGCCGGCGGGCTCGCGCCCACTGGACCAGGAATTGGGGGAGGCGGACGATCATGATTGCAGCGTTGCTACTTGGCCGGAAGGGGAGCGTGGGCTTCCCCGGCAAGAATACCTACCCGGTGCTGGGCCGGCCGATGGCCAGTTACCCGATGATGGCAGCGCGTGAGGCCGCCTCGGTGGACCGCGTGTATATCTCGACCGATGACGAGGCCCTCATGGCCCTCGGACGCGAGCACGGGGTGGAGGTGATTGTCCGCCCGCCACATCTGGCCACCAAGGCCGCGCTGGGGGAACACGCCTACGTGCATGGCTACGAGGTCATCCGCGACGCGGCCCGGGCGCGGGGGGAGGACGTGGAGTTGATGGTGCTGCTCTTCTGCAACGCGCCCACCGTCTCCGCGACGATGATTGACGACGGCATCACCGTGCTGCGCGACCATCCTGACTACGACTCTGCCGTCTCGGTGTCGGCGTACAACATGTGGAGCCCGCTCCGGGCGCGCCGGGAAACGGCCGAGGGCCTGCTCCAGCCGTTTGTGCCGTTTGAGACGTTCGGCGATCCAAAGACGCTCAACTGCGACCGCGACTCGCAGGGCGACGTCTGGTTTGCGGACATGAGCATGTCGATCGTGCGGCCGCGCAATCTCGAGGATCTCGAGTCCGGACTGTTGCCGCAGAAGTGGATGGGCCAGCGGATCGCGCCGATCAAACAATGGGGCGGGTGCGACGTGGACTTCGAATGGCAGATTCCGCAGGTGGAGTTCTGGTTGAAGGCCCACGGCGTGACGCCGGCGTCAACGGGAGGTGCGCGATGAAGGTGCTGGTCACCGGCGGATCGGGATTCCTCGGCAGTCACGTCGCCGATGCGTTGACAGAGGCGGGGCACGCCGTGACGGTGTTTGATCTGAACGCCTCGCCGTATCTGCAACCCTCGCAGCGCATGGTCGTCGGCAGCATCCTCGATGAGGACGCCGTGCGGCAGGCCACTGAGGGGCAGGAGGCCATCCTGCACTTTGCCGGGATGGCGGACCTGGATGATGCACGGTCGCGCGCGAGTGAGTCGGTGCGGCAGAACGTGCTGGGGACGATCAACCTGCTCGAGGCCGGACGCGAAGCCGGCATCACGCGGTTTGTGCACGCGAGCACCATCTACGTCTACAGCGAACGCGGCGGGTTCTACCGCTGCAGCAAGCAGGCCGCAGAACTCTACGTTGAAGAGTTTCAGCGGCGGTACGGCATCGACTTCACGATCCTCCGCTTCGGAACGCTCTACGGTCCACGCGCCGACGAACGCAACAGCGTGTACCGGCTGCTGCAGCAGGCCCTGAGGGACAAGCGCCTGTCGTGTGACGGCACCGGCGATGAGATGCGCGACTACGTGAACGTGCGTGATGCCGCCCGGCTCACCGCGCAGGTGCTCGATCCGCAACACCGCAATCATCACGTCATCATCACGGGCCCGTATCCGCTCCGGTACCGGCAGTTGGTGGAGATGATTGCGGAGATCATGGGCGGCGACGTGCCAATCAGCTTTGATGAGTCGGATCGTCCGGCCCACTACAAACTCACCCCGGTCACGTTTTCGCCGAAGATCGGGTACAAGCTGACCAGCGACATGCACCTCGACATGGCCCAAGGCCTGCTCGAATGCCTGCACGAAATGCATGACCACACCTCCCATGGCTGACGCTCAGCCGCCGGTCGTCCGCACCGTCGTCTACAGCTTTGTGGTGGCCGACCTGCTGCACTATGGCCACCTGCAGCTCCTGCAGACGGCCAAACAGCTGGGTGACTTCCACATTTGCGGTGTGCTGACCGACGACGCGGCGGCCAGTTACCGCGCGCGGCCGATCACGAACTTCGACGAACGCGTGGCGATCGTGTCGAACATGCGTGTCGTGGATCGGGTGATGGCCCAGGAGCGGAGAGACCCCACCGAAAATCTGAAGCGCGTACGCGCGGAATACCCGGACGCCGAACTCGTGCTTGTGCACGGGAATGACTGGAAGGAAATTCCCGGCCGCGCGTTTGTGGAGTCCGTCGGTGGTCGTGTGGTGCAGCCGGAGTATTACCGGCGGCTGTCCGACAGTCATATCCGGCAGGAACTGGCACAGGCCTCGCCTGGTGGTGCCGTCCACTACGAGGCGTTCACCGAACATTTCCGCATCGACCATCTGCACGTGTTTGAGGCGGACCAGCGGCCGTTCGTGTTGTCCACCAAGGCCAACACCCTGCGCGCCCTCGCCCCGCTGGTGCAGAAGAGTCGTATCGAGCCGATGCTGACGTTCCGCGTGGCTGAGTGGGGCGAGAAGCGCCCCGAGATTGTCGCGCGCATCCGCAAGGCCTTCGGGCCGGGCCGGGTGGTGGTGCGCAGTTCGGCGATCAACGAAGACACGTATCACCGGTCGCAGGCCGGCTGTTTCGAAAGCCGCGTCAATGTGCCGACGACGCCGCGAGGGCTGGCGGCGGCGATTGATGCCGTGGTGGCCTCGTACCCCGCGAAGGGGAACGGCAACCCGCTCAATCAGGTGCTGGTGCAGCCGCACACGCCGCATGTGCGCACGAGCGGCGTGGTGTTCACGCGTGAGCCACGCAGCGGCGGCGCGTATTACGTCATCAACTACGACGACCGGACCGGCAGTACCGAGAGTGTGACGAGCGGCGTCGAAAATCAGGCGCTGGATGTGGCGCACCAGTGTCCGCCGGCGCGGTGGCCCGAGGCCTGGCGCGGGTTGCTGGAGGCGGTGCGGGAAGTGGAAGCGATGATCCCCGGGACGCCGCTCGACATCGAGTTTGCGATCGATCGGCGGGGAGCCGTGGTGATCTTCCAGGTGCGGCCGCTGGCCGTTGGGCCGCTGCCGTCGGGTGTGCGCGAGGCCGGCGCGCAGATGCTGGCCGAGGCGGCGGCCGATGTCACGCGGTGGTCGGCACCAGTGGCCCATCTGGCCGGCGCGACCAACATCTTCAGCGACATGGCGTTCTGGAATCCGGCAGAGATCATCGGGGATCGGCCGAAGGCGCTGGCCGAAAGTCTGTACCGCCACGTGATCATGGACGCCGTCTGGCACGAAGCGCTCGCCCCGCTCGGTTATACGGCCGTGGGACCGGCGCCGTTGATGCGCTGTTTTGGCGGCAAGCCGTACGTGGACTTCCGCGCCACGGTGAACGCGCTGCTGCCGGCCGGCCTGTCGAAGGCGCTGCGCCATCGGCTGGTTCGCGATGCCGTGACACGGCTCCGGCAGACCCCGGAGCTGCACGACAAGATCGAATTTGCGATCGTGGACAACTGCTGGTTCTTCACGCTTGATGCCCATCTCGCCTCGATGCGGCGCCGTGGCTTCTCCGAGCGTGACACGGCGGCGTACCGTGCCGGTCTGGTCGGTGTCACGAACCGGGCCTTTGCCTACAGCGATCGCATCGAGGCCGAGGTCGCGCACTCGGCCGCGGCCCTGGCGAAGGCCAGAGCGCGGGCGATGGCGACGGCGGGTGGTTCGGCAGACGCGGGGACACTCCTCAAGGCCGCGGCGGCCCTGCTCGACAATATTCGTGACAGCGGGACACGTCCGTTTTCGCTGATGGCGCGGCTCGCGTTCATCGGCAAGCGTCTGCTTCGCAGCGTCGTCGAACGCGGCTGGATGTCCGAGCGCGACTACGACGCGTTCATGGACCACGTTCGCACGGTGGCCACCGAAATCAGCGAAGACGATGCGGCGGTGACGGCGCAGCGGTTGAACCGCGAGGTGTTTCTGGAGCGGTACGGGCATCTGCGGCCGGGCACGTACGACATTGCGTCCCTGCGCTATGCGGACGAGCCATCGTATTTTGGACTCGAACGCGCTGAAGCGCCGGGACGACGAGGCGCGAAGCGGCCATTCAGGTTGTCGCCTGAGGCGGCACGACAGATCAACCGCGCGTTGAAGCGGGAAGGCTTCGCGCTTGATGCCGACGGCCTGCTTCGATTCGTCCGGCTGGCCATAGAGGCGCGCGAACGCGTCAAGTTTGAATTCACCAAGAACCTGTCGGATGCGTTGGAGCTGATCGCGCGTGCCGGGGCACTGCGCGGACTGAGCCGGGAGGATCTGGCGCACCTGACGGTGGAACAGATCACCCAGATCAAGCGGCCGGATCTATGGCCCGCGGCGACGGCGACGGCCCGCGCACGGCATCAGGTGGCGATGACGTTGTCGTTGCCGCCGCTTGTGACCCAACCCGATGACCTGTTTGTAGTGCAACGGCCGACGGCACGGCCGAACTTCGTGACCCAGCGCGCGGTGCGCGCTGATGTGGTGGTCTTGTCCGGTCCGGGCGCATCGACCGAGTCACTTGAAGGCAAGGTGGTGGTGATCGAGCAGGCGGATCCGGGTTTCGACTGGGTGTTCACGAAACGCATCGCCGGTCTCATTACCAAGTACGGGGGCGTGGCGTCACACATGGCGATTCGATGTGCCGAATTCGGGTTGCCGGCGGCGATTGGCTGCGGCGATGTGTTGTACCGGCAATTGATCACCGCCAACGGTGTATATCTCGATTGTGCCCAGGGCCATGTGAGGCCGATTCGCTGATGCGCGTCCTCGTCTCCCAGCGCACAGTCGACGGGCCACACGGTGATCCCCGGGATGCGCTCGAACACACGTACGTCCGGTTCTTCGAGCGCCATGGTCTTGAAGTGGTGCCCGTCTCCAATGCGTCGGGCGAGGTCGCTCGGTACTTTGATCTGCCGGCCGCAGGCGTGGTGTTGACCGGCGGCAATGACGTGGGGGCGTCGGCCGATCGCGACCGCACGGAAAGTGCGCTCGTGACCGGCGCTGTGGCCCGACGATTGCCCGTGCTCGGCATTTGCCGCGGCATGCAGTTCCTCAATGTGTATTTTGGCGGCACCCTCGTCACGGATCTGTCCACCCACCGTGCGTGGTCGTGGCAGCGACCCGGTCAGATGCATCGCGTGCAGATTGTGGATGCCGGCGCGCTGGAGTGGATCGGTGCGCCGGTCTTCGAGGTCAACTCCTTCCATCAGCAGGGCGTCACCATCGCCACGCTGGCCTCGTCTCTGCGGGCCTTTGCGCAGGACACCGATTCGGACATCGTGGAAGGCGTGTTTCATCCGGGGCTGCCTGTCGCCGGTGTGCAGCACCACCCGGAGAGACGCGACGGGGGATGCCTGCCGGACGATCGGTTGATCGACGCGTTTCGCCAGCGGCGGGGGTATTGGACATGTCAGTGACTGCCATTGTGCTGGCCGCGGGGATGGGGACTCGCCTTGGGGCGCTCACCGCGGAAAAGCCGAAGGCGATGCTCGAGTTCGAGGGGCACACGCTGATCGATCACCAGATCGCGGCGTTCCGCCGGTGCGGTGTCTCACGCGTCGTGATCATCGGCGGCTATCGGGACGAGTGCCTGCCGTCTGCCGGTGTGCTGCGGTACCGCAACGATCGATTCGCCGAGACGAACATGGTCGAGTCGCTGATGGTGGCGCGCCAGGAACTCGCCGGCGACGTGCTGATCACCTATGGCGATGTGGTGTTCGACGACGCGACTTTGCGGACCGTCCTTGGGGCGACGTGTGAGATCGGCGTCACGGTCGACATGGACTGGCAGGACTACTGGCGCGCACGGTTCGGCAATCTGGAGACCGACGTGGAAGTGCTGGAACTGGCGGAAGGAGGCGTCACGCGCATCGGTCAGTCGAACCCGGCGCCGGATCAATTGCATGCGCGGTATGTCGGCATGATTCGCCTGAACGCCGCCGGGTGTGCCACCGTGCAATCCGTGTACGACGCGACGCGTGCGGCGCGGTTGGGGCAGCCCTGGCAGACGTCGAAGAGTTTCGAGAAGGGCTATATGACCGACCTGCTGCAGGAGTTGGTGGATCGCGGTCACCGGGTGGACGCCATCGGGATTCGTCGCGGCTGGCTGGAGTTTGATACGGTCGAGGACGTGGCGCTGGCGACCGAGTGGGCGCAGGCGGGAACGCTCGCGCGATTCTGCCGGTTGGGTTGATTTCACCATGGAACTCTATGGTGTTCTCCTGGTCGCGATCGTGGCGGCTGAGGTGGCGATGCGCGTCGGGCTGCGGTTGCTCGCGAAGCAGGACGGTCTCATCGCGTTTGACGAAGTGCCGACGATCACGCCGGCCGCGCTCGATCGCTTCTTTGATCATGGCTTCGACCCGGAGCTGGGATGGATTCGCAAACCCAATACGCGCAAGAAGGACATGGGCCGGTTTGCGTACTCGATTGACGCACGCGGGTCGCGCGTGAATCCCGGGCACGAACATCTGCCGGTCGGCGTGGTCACGGTCGGCGATTCGTACACGTTCTGCCGCGAGGTCGAAGACGCCGACACGTGGCAGTGGGGTCTGGCGGAGCGGCTCCAGACCAACGTGCTGAACTTCGGTGTCGGCAACTACGGATTCGATCAGGCGTTGCTCAGGCTCGAGCGGGAGTTTCCCACCGCTCCGGCACCGATCGTGGTGATGGGCGTCGTGCCGTCCACCATTGCGCGGATTCTCAGCGTCTGGAAGCATTACAACGAGTACGGCAACTTCTTCGCCTTCAAACCGCGCTACGTGCTTGAGCACGGCGCGTTACGGTTGCGGCCGACGCCGGTCACATCGCGTAATGACTTCTTCCGGCTGGCTGAGATCCTGCCGGGCGTCCAGGCGCACGACGAGTTCTATCGCACACGGTTCCTGCGCGAGGCGTTCCGGGCGCCATACCTGCTGTCGGCCATGAGGAACTGGCGCCGGCTTGCGCTGGCGCCCGCCAAAGCTGCGCGCCGGATCGGGCCGCGTCTGGGCCTCGACGAAGCGCCATTTGCGGCGCTCGTGACCGCCCTCGACAGCGGTGGCGCAGGCCAGACCGCGCGGCTGTTCGCCGAGCCAGGGCCGGCGGCGTTGCTCGACGCCCTCGTCGGCGAATTTGTCGCCATGGGGCAGCGGCTCGGCTTCACCCCCGTGCTCCTGATCATGCCGATGAAGGATGATCTGTATCTGATGCAGCGTCGCGGGCACTTCTATCGGAACTTTGTGGACCGGGCCGCGCGCCGCCTCCCGGTCGTGGATGCGGCGGATGCGTTGCTCGCTTCTGGCAACGTGCGCGCCTTGTTTCGTGAATGGCACTACAACCCCGCCGGGAACGCGCGCGTGGCCCAGCTGCTCGCCGACCGGCTTTCCACCCTGAACCTGAGAGATCGCTTATGACCGCACAGACGTTTGAATGGCGCAATAAATCCGTGCTCGTGACCGGAGGTACCGGATCGTTCGGCCGCAAGTTCATTGAGGCCCTGCTGAAGCGGCAGCCCCGCAAAGTCGTCATCTTCAGTCGCGATGAACTCAAGCAGCACGAGATGCGCCAGCAGTTCAGCGATGAGGGCGACTCGGTCGTCCGGTACTTCATCGGTGACGTGCGCGATGGCGAACGGCTGCGTCGTGCCTTCGACGGCATCGATGTGGTGGTGCACGCGGCCGCCCTCAAGCAGGTGCCGGCGTGTGAATACAATCCGCTCGAAGCGATCAAGACCAACATCGACGGCGCGCGCCACATCGTGGATGCGGCGATTGACGCGAAAGTGGAACGGGTCATGGCGCTGTCGACCGACAAGGCCGTCAGCCCCGTGAACCTCTACGGCGCCACCAAACTCGTCGCCGAAAAACTGTTTGTCCAGGCCAACGCCTATGCCGGTGGCCACGGGCCGATCTTCTCCTGTGTGCGCTACGGCAACGTGGTTGGCAGCCGCGGCAGCGTGGTGCCGTTGTTCCGGCAGCAGCGCGACACCGGCACCGTGACGTTGACCGACGAGCGCATGACGCGCTTCTGGATCACGCTCGACCAGGGTGTGGACTTCGTGTTGACGTGCACCCAGGAGATGGCCGGCGGCGAGGTGTTTGTGCCGAAGATTCCGAGCATGCGGATGGTGGACCTCGCCCGCGTGCTGGCGCCCGGCTGCAAGGTCGCTGTCACCGGCATCCGGCCCGGCGAGAAGCTGCACGAAGTGCTGGTGTCGGAGGACGAAGCCCGCAGCGCCCGTGACGTCGAGGGCAAATACGTGATCGAGCCGCTGCATCCCTGGTGGACGAACCCGCGGTGGAGCCACGGGACGCGTCCGGCCGACGGGTTCCGGTACGCCAGCGACAACAATCCCGAGTGGCTGACCGACGATCAACTGCGCGACATGATCGGGGAGCCGAAGTAATGTCCACGCTCGCCTTGCACGGCGGCGCGCCTGTCCGCAGCGCCCTGCTGCCGTACGGGCGTCAGATGATCGATGACACCGACGTGTCGGCGGTGGTGGCCGCGTTGACGAGCGACTTCCTGACGACCGGGCCCGCTGTCGAGCGGTTCGAACGCGCGTTTGCGTCGTTTGTGGGCGCGAAACACGCCGTGGCCGTGTCGAACGGCACGGCGGCGCTGCACGTGGCTGCGGCAGCGGCGGGTGTGCGTGCGGGCGACCGTGTGGTCACCACGCCGCTCACCTTTGTGGCCAGCGCGAACTGCGCGCGCTATCAGGGCGCCACGCCCGTGTTTGCGGATGTACACCGCGATACCCTGACCATCGACCCGGCACAGGTGGACGACGCGTGCCGCGCCGGCGCGCGCGCGATTGTCACCGTGGATTACGCCGGCTTGCCGTCCGACCTCGATGACCTCCTCGCGATCTGCCAGGCGCGGGGCGCCGTGCTGATCGAGGACGCGGCGCATGCCGTTGGTGCCACCTATCGCGGCCGTACTGTCGGCAGTGTGGCGCACCTGACGACCTTCAGCCTGCATCCGGTGAAGCAGATGACCACCGGTGAGGGGGGCGTCATCACCACCAATGATGACGCGATGGCCACGGCGATGCGGCGGTTTCGCAACCACGGCATCACCCTGACTGCGGCGGAACGTGAGAAGCGCCACGCGTGGGCCTACGACGTCGAGGATCTGGGCTACAACTACCGGCTCACCGATGTGCAGTGTGCGCTCGGTCTGAGCCAGATGGCGAAGTTGCCCGGGTACCTGGCGCGGCGTCGCGACATCGCGGCGGCGTTTGACGCCGCGTTGGCGGACCTGCCGACGCTGGAACGGCCGGCGCGGTGTGCCGACCGGGACTCAAGCTGGCACCTCTATGTAGTCCGCCTGAATCTTGATCGCCTGACCACCGGGCGGGCGGAGATCTTCGCCGCCCTCCGGGCGGAGAACATCGGCGTCAATGTCCACTACGTGCCCGTGCCCTGGCATTCCACCTTCGCCGGCACTCCGGGTGCCGGTCGCGGCCACTGGCCGATCGCCGAGGCGGAGTACGAACGGCTGTTGACGCTGCCGCTGTGGCCCGGGATGTCCGATGCGGACGTGGCCGATGTGGTGACCGCTGTGCGCAAGGTGCTGGGAGCCTTCACGAAGTAATGGCCACCACGCGTGCCCTCGTCGTCGGGTGCGGGTCAATCGGACGCCGCCACCTGCGGAATCTGCACGCGCTCGGGTACGGCACGTTGTGGGCGACTGATCCCGATCCGGCGGCGCGCGCGCTGGCGGCTGAGGAGTCGGGGGCGACGCCGATGGGGTCGCTCGAGGAGGCGCTTGCGACCGGCCCATCGCTGGTGCTGGTGTGCACCCCGCCGCACCTGCACGTGCCTTTCGCGCGTCGCGCCATTGCTGCCGGCGCGGATGTGTTCATCGAGAAGCCCATCGACGTTGCCGTGACCCCGGACCTGGACGCGTTGCTCGGCGAGGCGGACGCCGCCGGGCGCATCGTCGCCTGCGGCTACAACCTGCGATGCCATGCCGGATTGCGGGCCGTCAAAGCCGCAGTGGACGCAGGACAGGTTGGCCGCGTGTACACGATTGATATCGAGTTCGGGTTTTATCTTCCCGATTGGCGGCCGGGCGTGGACTACCGCGCCAACTACGGTGCCCGGCGGGAACAGGGCGGTGGCATCCTGCTTGATGCGTCGCACGAAGTGGATTACCTGCGGTGGCTCGGGGGTGACGTCGCCAGTGTCCACGCCGTGCTGCAGAAGTCGAGTGATCTGGAGATGGACGTTGAGGATACAGCGTGGCTGACCTGCCGCATGGTGAGCGGCGTGCTCGCGCAGGTCCGGCTGGACTGTCTGCAGCGCCGGTATTCCCGTCGCTGCAAGGTGGTGGGATCTGAGGCGACCGTCGAATGGTCGTGGCAGGACGGGGTTGTGCGCTGGGTGCCTGGCGCCGAGGCACAACCGCTGGCCGCGGTGCCTGATCCGAATCTGATGTACCTCGATGAATTGCGCGATCTGATGGAGGCCGTCACAACCCGGCGGGCGCCGGTGAGTACGGGCCGGGACGCCCGGGCATCGCTCGCCGTGATTGATGCCGCACGTCTTTCGTCGGCCGATCGTCGTGAGGTCCACCTCTGAGCCGGGTCGTCGTCATTGTGCAGGCCCGCATGGGGTCGAGCCGTTTCCCCGGCAAGGGACTCGCCGATGTCGCCGGGCGTCCCATGATTGCGCGGGTGGTGGCGCGGGCACGGCGGATTGCCGCAGACGCACAGGTGGTGGTCGCGACGACGACTGACGCCGGTGATGATCGGCTGGCGTCGGTTGCTGAGGCGGAGGGCGCCGGGGTGTTTCGCGGACATCCACTCGACGTGCTTGACCGGTTCCAGCAGGCGGCGATCCAGGCGCGCGCCGACATTGTGGTGCGGGTGACTGGCGATTGTCCGGTGCTCGATCCCGCGGTGGGCCGTCAGGTCCTCGACACACTGCGTCGCGAGGGCGTCGCGTATGCGTCGAACGTCCACCCGCCGACGTTTCCTGATGGTCTTGATGTGGAAGCGTTCACGGCGCGGGCGCTGGCAGCGGCGTGGGCGGAAGCCACAGACGTGTCGGATCGTGAACATGTGACGCCGTTTCTGTGGCGGCAGCCGGACAGGTTTGCCGCCAGCGTGGTACGCCATGACCCCGATCTCTCTCCCCATCGGTGGACCGTGGATGAACCTGCGGACCTCGCGTTTGTCTCCGCGATGTTGGAGACGTTTGATGCTGACGCGCGCGACCATGTGACGATGCAGGAGCTGCTTGAGCTCCTGGCGCGTCGGCCAGACCTGCACGCCCGGGCTCCGCAGTTGGTGCGGAATGCCACGTATCGCGCCCCGGAGGCGCGTTCTCATGAGTCTTGACGACGATTTCAGACGCCGGATGCACGCCCGCATTCCCGGGGGGGCGCACACGTACTCGAAGGGTGACGACCAGTTGCCGCAGATCGCGCCGGCCGCCTTCGGGCGGGGGCAGGGCGGCCATGCCTGGGACCTGTCCGGCCGCGAGTTCATCGACTGGGGCATGGGCATCAACAACGTGCTGATCGGCCACGCCGAACCAGCCATTGACGAGGCCGTCATCGAGGCCATCCGGGGCGGCCAGAATTTTTCGCGACCGACGCCCCGTGAGTTGGAGGCGGCTGAGGCGGTGCTCGGCCTGTTCCCGCACTTCAACATGGTCAAGTTTGCGAAGGACGGGTCGGATGTCAACTCCGCGGCCATCCGTCTCGCTCGTGCCGTGACCGGGCGCGATATGGTGGCGTTCGACGGCGCCGCGCCGTTTCTGGCGATCGACGACTGGTTCATCGGCAATACGCCCGTGCGTGCCGGTGTCGCCGATCCCACGGTGCAGCTGACCGTGCCGTTTCAGTACAACGATCTGGCGAGTGTCGAGGCGGTGTTCGCGGCCCACGGCCCGCGGCTCGCAGCGCTGATTCTCGAGCCGTGCCGTGAGGTGCGGCCGGTCCCTGGATTCCTTGACGGCCTGCGTCGCCTGTGCACCGAGCACGGCACCGTGCTGATTTTTGACGAAGTTGTGACGGGGTTCCGGTACGCCCTGGCCGGCGCGCAGTCACTGTTTGGCGTGCAGCCCGACCTGATGTCGATCGGCAAGGGCATCGCCAATGGGTATGCCGTGTCTGCGCTCGTCGGCAAACGTGAGTTCATGGCTCGAGGCGGACTCGACCATGCGTTTGATCGGTGTTTCCTGCTCTCCACCACCAACGGTGCAGAGCAGTCGGGGCTGGCGGCCGTGATTGCCACGATTCGTTTCTACCAGTCGCATGACGTGATCGGCCGGATCGAGGAGTCGGGCCGTCGGCTGATGGCGGGGCTGCGCGAGGCCACGATGCGTCACAGCATCGCGACACGGCTGTTTCCAGGATCAGACTTCGACTGCCGTCCGGTGATTCGTTTCCTGGACCACACGGGGGAGGTCTCGCAGGCGTACCGTACGCTCTTCATTCAGGAGATGCTGCGCGCCGGTGTGTTCATGCCCTGGGTCTGCGCCTGTTTCAGACATACCGACGATGACATTGCCCGGACGATCGCAGCGATGGACGGCGCGTGCCGGGTGTATGCCGAGGCGCTGGCCGCCGGGACCGTCGACGGACGATTGATCGGTCCGCCCGCACGCGCGGTGATGCGGAAGAGGAATTAGGGCCATGTCAGGAGGCACCGTGGAACACGTGGCGTTTGGCCGTCGGAGGCTGGGACCCGGCGAGCCGTGTTACGTGATTGCCGAAGCCGGGAGCAATCACAACGGACACTTGCCCACCGCGATCGCGCTCATTGATGCCGCGGCTGACGCTGGTGCCGACGCCGTCAAGTTCCAGGTGTTCCGCGCCAAGCGTCTGTATCCCACCACGGCCGGGGTGAGCGACTATCTCGGCCGGGCGGAGTCCATCTTCGACATCATCGCCGCCATGGAGATGCCCTACGAGTGGCTGCCGCAACTGCAGGCACACTGCCGCGCGCGTGGAGTGGATTTTCTGGCCTCGGCGTTTGATGAAGAGTCGGCGGACCACCTCGAGCCGTTTGTGGATGTCTGCAAGATTGCCTCATACGAGATGACGCATGTGCCGCTGATTCAGCATGTCGCGCGGTCAGGCAAGCCGGTGATCATGTCGACCGGCACCGCGACGCTTGACGAGGTGGCCGAGAGCGTCGCCGCATTTCGTGACGCCGGCGGCCGGTCGCTGGTGCTGATGCAGTGCACGGCGGCGTATCCCTCGCCACCGGAGGCCTTGAACCTCCGCGCGATCCCCACGATGGCGGAGGCGTTCGGCGTGCCGGCCGGACTCTCCGATCACTCGCGCGATCCGATCATCGGCCCTGTGGCTGCGGTGGCACTCGGGGCGTGCACGATCGAAAAACACTTCACACTCAGCAATCGTCTGCCTGGGCCCGACCATGCGTTTGCCGTCGAACCGCAGGAACTGGCAGCGATGGTCGCGGCGATTCGGCACGCGGAACGTACCCTTGGTACCGGGGCGAAACAGGTGCTCGGTGTGGAGGAGGAGCTCCGGGCGTTTGCCCGCCGGAGCATTTTTACGCTGCGCGCCATTGCCGCCGGTGAGCCCTTCTCCCGCGACAACATCGCAGTGCTCCGCTGTGGAAAAAATGCCCCGGGGCTCCCGCCGCGTGACTTTCCGCGGGTACTGACGGCCAGGGCTGCCCGCGCGCTCCCGGCCGGCGTGGCCGTTCAGGACAGCGATCGTGCGTGACGCCGGACCGGTGGTGCGCGTACGGCGCGCGACCCTGCAGGATGCCGACGATGTGCTGGCCTGGAGGAACGATGAGGACGCGCGCCGTGCGTCGTTTTCCTCGGCGGTCATCGAGCGGTCGACACATTTGCCCTGGTTCGCGCGCAAGCTCGAGGACCCGGCGTGTGTGATCTACATCGGTGTGGGTGGTGTGGGTTTCGTCCGCTTTGAGCGGGAGGGGGACTACGCCGAGATCAGCGTCGCCGTGGCGCCGGAGCGGCGGGGCGGCGGCATGGGAACGGCGCTGCTGCGCGCGGCGTGTGCCCAATACCGTCACGATGTTCCCGGCGTCGACTCGCTGGTCGCTCTGGTGCGCGAAGACAATCTGGCGTCCCGGCGGGCGTTTGAGCGCGCGGGGTTTGCCGTTGACGCGCACACGTTCGTGGGCGGCGCCCCTGCGCTCCGGATGACACACCGCGTGGTGGACGTCCTGTTCCGCGTTGAGGCCGGACCGGGCATCGGACTGGGACACGTCAGCCGTTGTGCGTCACTCGCGGCCGCACTGGACGGCGCGGGCCGCCAGTGGCGGTGCCTGACGGCCGACGCGACCGCACTGGCCGAAGTCGTTCCTGCCGATCACATCATCGCGTTGAACACGGCGCCGTTTTCGGTGGCTGAGGCCGGCGAGGTGTGCCGGCGGGCGGCGTCGCTGCACACGGCGTGTGTGGTGGTCGACAGCTACGGCGCGGATTTCGCCTATCTCACGGAGCTGTCGCAGGGCCCGCACCGCACCGCGGTCATTCAGGACGAGTGGGGGCTGGTGGCCGCCGATGTGCTGATCCATCCGTCGGTGTCACCACCCGAGGTGCCCGTGTCGGTGAAGCCGGCATGGCGGCTGGTGTCGGGAGCGGAGTACATCCTGCTGCGGCCCGACTACTGGCATGTCGAGGTGCCAGCGATTCGAGACACCGTGGGGCATGTGTTGCTGACGTTTGGTGGGGCGGACCCGGCGCGGCTTGGTGTGCGGTTGCTGGTGCCGCTGGCGGAGGCGTTTCCGGCATGGACCTTCGCCCTGGTCGTCGGACCCTATCAGGCCGACGCAGCGGCGTTCCGGGAGATCGCGGCGCGGTACCCGGATCGGATCACACTGGTCGAAGGTGTGGCGACCCTGCGCGACGAGATGCTGCGGGCGGACCTGGCCGTGACCGCGGCCGGGCAGACCCTGTACGAGCTGGCGGCGTGTGGCCGGCCGGCCGTGGCGATCGAGGCGGCGCAGAATCAGCACGCGCAGGTCGAAGCGCTGGCACGCGCCGGTGCGCTGGCCCATGTGGACGCGGTGACCTCGGCGGATTTCGTGATGCGCGTCGTGGCCGCTGTGCGTGCACTGGCCGCCGATCCCGTGCGGCGCCGTACGATGTCTGCCGCCGCACGCCGGATGGTGGATGGCCAGGGCGCGACTCGCGTCATTCACGCACTGGGGTTGGGGCGGACATGACCCGGCTGGTCCTGACCGCCGACGATCCGCCCGTAGCCGGTGAGGGGGTCGAGTGGCTCGGCCCCTGGTGCCTCAGTGATGCACAGTTGCTGGAGCACTGGCGGGCCGGTGGACGATGGGAGCCGATGGAGGGCCGTGTGGCCGCTGCGGCGGCGTTTACCGCGCGGGCGTCGGAGTGGCTGCTGACGCATTGGGTCGAGACGCTCAACCAGCGGCACGGCCGGCAGTACTCCCGCCGCTGGTGGGGTCTGCTGTTGCGCGCGTGGCTGATCACGTTGTGCGACCTGTCATTCGACAAATACGTGCGGCTGCGCGCGCGCGCCGGTGTGCCCCTGCGGATCCGTGTGTGGCCCGCCGGCCGCCCCTTCGCGATCACTGACACTCGCGACTTCCTGACCTCCGCCGACGAGACACCGTTGACGCATTTCGTGGCGTCGCACCTTGTGCGGGCCATCGCCGATTCGGCCTGGCAGGTTGAGGAGTGGCCGGGTGCCGCGCGTGACTCCGCGCAGGCGGCTTCGAGGCGCGACAGTGCCCGGTCGCGCGCGCGCCGGCTGCGGCTGAAGCATTGGGCGTCAGTGGCGGCGAGTGTGCCGGGCCGCGTGTTGAGTCTGAATGTGTACGGTCTCGGATACGGAGCGGCCGCGCGGCTGTCTGCCGGCGTCCGCACTCGTGCCGCCGGGAGGCGGCCCCACGTCGACGACGCACCGGCCGTTCGGTCGTCCCAGCATCAGAGCGCGGTGGATGCCTTCGTGTCAGGCGGATTCGGAACACCTGATGAGGCGGCACTGTTGCTGAACGCCCTCGAGTCGTTGTCGACGGCCTTGTTGCCGGAGAACCTCGATACCGGGTTCACCGCGTTTGAAGCGTCGGCGTTCCGGCTGGCCCGTTATGTCCCTCGCCGGGTGGACACCGTGGTGTGTGGTCCCGTGCTCGGCGGGGATGACGAGGGCAAGGCCGTGGTGGCGGCTCTGGTCGAGACTCGCGGCGCCAGGCTCGTGGTGACACAGCACGGGGGGTGTTACGGCATGCTGGAGACGTATTCGTTTGTGACGCAGACCGACTATCGCTGCGGGGACGAGTTCTTCTCCTGGGGCTGGGACCGGCATGCCGGCTGCCTGGACCGCGCGACACCTGTGCCGGCGCCGCTGCTGGCGACGCTGACGCGTCGGACGCCCACGCCGGCCGTCGTGCTGGTGGGGACCAATGTGCCCGGCTGCAATTCGCGATTTGATTCGGCGCTGTTCCGCGAACATCTGCCGGCGTATCGCGACGCGCAGCGGCGTTTTGCGCAGGCGCTTGATTCCGACACCCGATCGCACCTGGCCGTGCGGCCGTACAGCAGGACGGCGGCCTCCGAGCGCACCTTCTGGCGCGCGGCGGCTCCGGACGTCGCGTTTGTGGAAGGCCCGTTGGCGCCGCGTCTGGAAACGGCTCGTCTGGTGGTGATTGACCATCCAGGCACGACATTCCTGATGACCCTGGCCGCAGGCATTCCGACGGTCGCGTTCTGGGATCGCGACGTATGGCGCCTGGCGGTGTCCGCAGCGCCGGAAACCGACGCCCTGCGTGAGGCGGGTATTCTGTTTGCGGATCCGGAATCAGCGGCGGCGCATGTCAATCGGGTGTCGCGGACTGTCGGGCAGTGGTGGGATGCCGCCGGGACGCAGCAGGCCCTGCACAGGTTTACCAGCAAGTTGGCGCGTCACAGTCACGACTGGCTTCCAGCGTGGCGGGCGGCGTTGTCGGGGGAGCACGCGTAACGATGGCGCGACGGTCGGTGGAATCAGTAGTGGCGGACGGTCTCCTGGTCTGTCCGGTGTGCCGCGTGCCGCTGCGGCACAACGGCGCCGAGGCGTTGGCCTGTCCGCAGTGTACGCGGGTGTATCCGGTGGCCGGCGGCGCGCCGCTGCTGCTCGCGGATGCGGCCAACCCGGATCAGCAGGATGTGCAGACGTTCTGGCGGTCCCTGTACGAAGCGGCGTATGCGGAGGTGCATGAGCAATTGTCCGCCGCAGAGCTGGACCGGCTGCTCGGGAAGCTGGAGGAGCTCTTCCGGCATCGCGAGCACCTGGCGGCGGTCGAGATGCCCGAGGCCTTCAGCGGCGAGCTCGTCCTGGAGATCGGGTCGGGCGCCGGCGCCCATTCCGCCGTGTTCGCGCGACGTGGTGCCCGCATGGTGTCCCTCGACTTGACGCTTGAGCGCGTCATCGCAACCGGGCGCAAACTCGACCTGCTGGCGGCCCCCGATCAGTTCTGCGTCCAGGGCAGCGCTCTGGACCTGCCGTTCCCGGACAATAGTTTTGACATTGTCTATTCGAACGGCGTCCTGCATCACACGCCGGATGTCCCCCGGGCGGTGCGCGAGGTGCATCGGGTGCTGAAACCCGGTGGCCGCGCCGTGATCATGCTCTACGCGCGCAACTCGTTCCTGTATCGCGGGGTCCTGTTCCCCGTGCGCGGGATTCTCCAGGGCGGTGTCTTCCGTGATCGGCGGTGGCTCGGCAAGTCCACGGAGTGGATGTCGGGCAAGACACAAACGGTCGCCAATCCGTTCACCGAAGTGTTTTCGTCGAAGGAACTCCGGACGTTGTTTGCGCCGTTCCAGTCGCTGACGATCCGGAAGAACGCGTTTTCGTTCAGTCAGATTCCCGTGGTGGGTCGCGCACTGTCGGCAGCCGCGGGACGTGTCACCGGACACAATGAAGCCGGGGTCCTCGTCTATGATGAACCCTGGCGTAACGAAACCGCACTTGAGTTGATGCTGGGGCATTGGATCGGGTGGGGGATGAACATCGTGGGGACCAAGTGAGCAAGAGTCTGGCCGGAAAAAAGATACTCGTCACCGGCGCGAGTTCAGGTATTGGGGAAGCCACGGCGCGGTTGCTCGCGTCGGAAGGCGCGGCCGTCGTGGTGCACTACGGACAACGTCGCGACGCGGCGGAGAAACTGGTCGCGGAGATTGCCGGCGCAGGTGGAGTGGCGGTGGCCATTGGCGCTGACCTGCTGGAACTGGACCAGCGGTCCACATTGGTCGCGCGATCGATCGAGGCGCTCGGCGGACTTGACGGGCTCGTCAACAACGCCGGCCGGATCGTGAAGCCGACGCCGGTGCTGGAACTGACGCTGGAGGGGTGGCGCGATGCGTTTGCCCTGAACGCCGAAGCGCCGTTTTTTCTTGCGCAGCAGGCCTTTGCGCACATGCAGGCCCACGGCGGTGGCCGCATCATCAACATCAGCTCCATCGGCGTGAAGTTCGGCGGGTCGCCCACCAGCTTGCACTACTCGTCGGCCAAGCAGGCGCTCGAAGGCGTGACGACCGGGCTGGCGAAGGCAGGCGCGCCGGTCAACGTTCTCGTGAACGCGATTCGGCCCGGCGTCATCGACACGCCGATCCATTCGCATCAGGATCCGGAAAACATGAAGCGGCGCGTGGCGATGATTCCGCTGAAGCGGTTCGGCACGTCTGAAGAGATCGCGCGCATGATTGCGTTCCTCATCGGGCCCGGCGGGGACTTCATCACCGGCCAGATCTTCGCCGTCAGTGGAGGGGAATGATCCACACGTTGTGACCCGCCTGCTCTGTGTATGTGACGACACGGTGGACCGGCCGGGCCTGGCCGGCCGGCTGACCGCCGCGATTCAGGCGGGACACCACGACGGGGTGGATCTGTGTTACCTGGGCAGCAACGTGCTGGCCCAGGCCGCTGTGGCGCACACGCTGAGGGCGGCGGGACTCTCCGTCACCGTGCTTGAGGCCGGTCGTCTGGTGGACGATCAGGTCACCGCGCTCCGGACGGCGGCGCCGCAGTGGACCGATGCGGTCGGCGCCGCGGTCGTGAATGGGCGACGCGTACTCGACTGGCTGGCCCTGTCGTCGGTGGGCGGCAGCGTGTTCTGGCTCGGGTCCCTCATCGAGCGCAACACCTTCAAGTCGCGCGAACTGCTGGCGGCCGCGCAGGTGCGCGCCATCGACCGGCACCTGGCCGGTTCTCCGGTCGGCCACATTCACGTGTCCGTGGCGTGGCCGCTGGTCAGCGACGCCGTGGCCGGCATCGCGAAGGCACGCGGAATTGTGTGTACCCGCACCGGCGGCGCCCCTCAGAGTGCGAAGGCGCGTTTGCTCGAGCGGCCTGTCGCCGGTTCTCTTGCGCTGCTGGCCCGCCAGGCCTGGTGGTCGTTCAGTGCGCGAGGCCTCCGGCTTCGACCGCCGGCATCTGATCGAGGGGCGTTACCGCTGTTGTTCGTGACCTACTTTCCGTATCTCGAGCGCACGGCGGCCGGGCAGGGGATGTTCCGGAACAAGTACGCGGGGCAATTGCAGGATGTCATCGAGAGCAGTGGCCGGCCGCTCTGGTGGGTCGGACTGTTCGTCTTCATCGATGGGTTTGGTTTTGCCGACGCGGTGCGGATGGGACGCCGGTTTGCGCAGGCCGGCAGATTTGCGCTCCTCGATGCGTACCTGGGGGTGACGGGCCTGCTGGGTGTGGTGCGCGATACCGTGCGAGTGTGGCGACGGGCCGGGCGTGTCGGGGCGCGGCTCGATCCCGCGATCGCGCGAATCCTCGTCCCGCCGGGTGCGGAGGGTGTGGCGCAGGAGATCTGGCGCCGGTCGTACCAGGGGCCCGATCTCGTGCGCAGCCTCTGTTATGCGGCGATGTTTCGCGCGCTCGGTCGTGACGTGCGTGACGCCACCGAGTGTCTGTACTACCTGGAATTTCAGGCGTGGGAGCAGGCGCTCAATCTGGCGTGTCGCCAGGCGCAGCCGTCGATGCGCCGGATTGCGTTTCAACACACCTCGGTGTCGCGGAACCACCTGTTCTACTTCCGCACGGCGGAAGAACAGGGACCGGATGGCATGCCGATGCCGGATGTGGTGGTCGCGAGCGGCGATGTGCCGGCCGGCCTGCTGAGAGAGACGGGGCTGGATCCCGTCCCGGTGGCCGAGTCGATCCGGCAGCTGCACCTCTGGTCCGTGCTCGCCGCCGCTCCGCCGAGCCCACGCGCAGACCGACCGGTGCTGGTCGTGGCCGGGTCGATCGATCGCGTGGAAACCACCGCGCTCGTGTCGATGGTGGTGGCCGCGTTCCCGGTCGCGGTCGACGTGGACATCCAGTTCAAGGGGCACCCGTCGATGCCGATCGCGCCGATCCTGTCGGCTCTGGGCGTGGACATGGCCGCCGCGGGCTACACGCTGGCCACCGGCACGGTGGGCGAGGCGCTCACCGGGGCGACGATGGTGCTCGTGGCGTCGAGCGCGGTGGCCGTTGAGGCGCTGGCGTTTGGGTGTGACGTGATTGTGCCGGCGTTTCCGTCGTTTCCCTGCCTGACACCGTTGGCCGGGTTCGACGAGTACTGCCTGCGCGTGTATACGGCGGATGGGTTGCGCGCGGCAGTGCATGAGTCGCAGACCGGGCAGCGGCCGACGGTTGAAGCCCGGCAGGCGTTCGCGCGTGCATATTGGTCGTTGGACAGCGAGTTGTCCGGATGGCGGAGGGTGTTGGGACATGAAAGAAGCTGATATCCGGCCGCGGGCCCTGTTTGATGGGTTCCTGGCCACGGTGGAGGAGGACGCCAAACGGTTGTTTGCCGACCACTCCGGGTTTGTGGTGATTCCCTGCCCCGCGTGTGCGTCAGGTGAGATCACGGAGTCATTCACCAAGATTGGGTTCACGTACAGCCGCTGCGCGTCGTGTGGATCGTTGTACCTGAGCCCACGGCCGCCAGCCGAGGCGTTCGTACGCTTTTATCGCGATTCGAAGGCGGTCGAGTACTTCGCTACGCACTTTTACCGGCAGACCGAGGAAGCGCGACGCGAGCGGTTGTTCCGTCCGCGCGCGGCCCTGGTGGCCGACTGGGCGAAGCGCCTCGGGGCCACCGAGAGTCTGGCCGATATCGGCGCCGGGTTCGGGACGTTCCTCGAAGAAGTGCGGGCGACCGGTGCGTTCGGGCAGGTCGTGGCGATCGAACCGGCTGAGAAATTGTCGGCGGTCTGCCGCGAAAAGGGGCTGACCGTGCTGGAGATGCCCGTCGAACGCGCGGCGGATGAGGCCTCTCCGGCCGCGTCATTCAGCACCTGTTTCGAGGTGTTTGAACACGTGCACGATCCGCTCGGCTTCGTGGAGTCGATGGCCGGTGTTCTGCGGCCCGGTGGCGTGATGTTGTTCACGACGCTGACGATCTCGGGCTTCGATCTCCTGGAGCTGTGGGATCAGTCGAAGTCGATCATGCCGCCCAACCATATCAACCTGTTGTCCACCACCGGTCTTGAGCGGTTGATTGCGCGGGCGGGACTCGATCTCGTGGACCTCTCTACGCCGGGACAACTCGACGTCGACATCGTGGCGAACATGCTCAACGAGGGGCCTGACCTGCACGTGTCGAGATTTGCGCGCGAGATTGTGGCGGCACCGGAGGAAACGCGAAGGCGGTTCCAGCAGTTCCTGAGCGACAACCGCCTGAGTTCACACGTGCGGGTGATTGCGCGCAAGCGCGGCGGAGCCATCTCGTGAGCGGCCGGTACCTGGTCACGGGCGGCGCCGGATTCATTGGCGGACACCTCGCCAGACGATTGGCCGACCGCGGCGATCGCGTCGTGGTCATCGACGACCTGTCGTCGGGGCTGGAAGAGAACGTGCCGTCTCCAGCGCGATTTGAACGCGCGGATCTGGCGGACCCGGCGACGTACGAACGGCTCAACGACGAGACGTTTGACGTCGTGTTCCATTTCGGCGCGCAGCCGTCAGCCGAGGTCTCCACCGAAGACCCGTTGCGCGATTTTGATTCCAATGCGCGCGGCACGTTCCTGCTGTTGCGCTGGTGTGAATCCCGCGGCATCCGGCGTGTGCTCCATGCCAGTTCGATGGCCGTGTATGGCGAAAGTGACGGGCCCATTGCCGAAACCGCGCCCCTGCTGCCGCGGTCCTTTTACGGCACCAGCAAGCTGGCCGGCGAGGCGTACGCCCGCATCTTCGGGCTTCGCGGGCTCGACGTAACGATCTTCCGGATGTTCAACGTGTACGGATCGGGCCAGAACCTCGCGAATCTCCGCCAGGGCATGGCCAGCATCTACCTGGCATACCTGCTCGACGATCAGCCCATTCATGTGAAGGGCTCGCTCGACAGGTTCCGCGACTTTGTCCACGTCACTGACGTCGTCGATGCGTGGCTCGCGACCGTTGAGGCGCCGGTGACGTTCGGCAAGGCGTACAACGTGGGCACTGGGCGACGCACGACCGTCCGCGAACTGGTCGACGCTCTGGGCGTGGCCTACGGATTTCCCAGAGGCGAATGCCCGGTGCGCGTCGAAGGTGCCACCGGTGGCGACATTCAGGGCAACGTGGCTGACATGTCGGCGATGCAGCGCGACCTCGGCTGGCAGTCGAAGGTCACGTTGGAAGACGGATTGGCGGAAATGGTGGCGTGGGCGAAGGCCCGCACAGGAAACGGGGCACGGTAATGGCATTGCGGGCAGGAATTGTCGGGTTTGGCGGGATGGGGCAGCGGCACTATCAGGCGTATCAGGGCACGCCGTGTGAGGTCGTCGCGATCTGCGAGTGGCAGCCGGAGCGGGTGCTCAAGGTGGTGCCTGGCTTCCCGGCGGATCACATTTATAAGGACGTCCACGAGATGTTCGCGCGCGAACAGCTCGACATCGTCAGTGTCGCGTCCAACGGCCCGACCCATGCGCCGATCACCATCGCCGCAGCCGAGGCGGGCGTTCGCGCGATTCTCTGCGAGAAGCCGTCCGGCACCACGCTGGCCGAAGCCGAGGCTGTGCGCGACGCCGCCGTGCGCACCGGCGCCCGCATCGCGGTGAACCACATCCGCCGCTGGAGCCCCGGGTACCTGGCACTGCGTGCGCGTCTGCAGGCGGGCGAGTTCGGCGCCCTGCGTCACATCACCTATTCATCCGGCTCCACCGGATTGGGCAACTTTGGCGTGCACGCATTCGACCTCATGCGGTTCCTCAGTGGCGCTGAACCCGTGTGGGTCGTCGGCGCGCTCGATCGCACGGGCACGCCGAATCCGCGTGGTGCCGAATACGTGGACCCCGCGGGGTTCGGGATGATCATGTTCAGCAACGGCATGCGTGGGTTTGTCGATTCCGGCGAGGACACCGGCGTGAACTACATGTTCACGCTCGTCACGGAGCAGGCGCGAATCACGATCGACGAACTGAGCACGCGGTGGACCGTACGTCTGCGTTCCGAGGAGGCCCGTCGCGCGCCATTCACGCGGTACGGCATGCCGATGGAGGATCTGCCGTGCGTCTCCCTCCCGCACGACATCGTCGCCCAAACCCGCAGCGCCATCGTCGAGCTGGCGGGCGATGGGCCCCTGAGCAGCCCGCCCGCGGATGGCATTCGGGCGCTTGAGCTGGTCATGGCGTTCCACGAATCGGATGCGCGTGGGCAGTCACGCGTGGATCTGCCGTTGACCGGCGACGCCCGCGGGCGTCGTGTGCCGATTGCCTGACGTCCGGAGGTCATCATGTTGAAGCACTTCTTCCGCAAGCGCCTCGGGCCTGACGCTCCAAACGTCGTCTTCCTGTTGCTGGATCAGTTCCGCAACGACGCGCGGCCGGTGCATCCCGTGTTCGCGGAGCTCGGCCGGCGTGGCTGCCTCTTCTCGGAAACGATCACGTACGCGCCCTACACGCTCGCGTCGATGCACGCGACGATGACGGGGATGTACGGCCGGATGAGCGGAGTGGACGGCTATACGAAATCTGACAACTTCGACGCGGCGAACGTCTGCACCATGCCGCAGTATTTGCAGGAGGCCGGGTATCACACGCGCGGGTACACGTTCTCGTCGATCCTTGTGCCGCACAACGGCTGGGACTCGCTGAGGATCGTGCCCGAGGACGAGGAAACGAACATTCTGGAGAGCCATCAGCGGGAGTTGCGGGAGGCTTTTGCGCAGCCGAAGCCCTTCTTTGCGTACATCCACTATGGGGAAATTCACCACGCGATCATCAAGACCGTGCTGCGGAAGTACACGCCGTGGGACGAAGTGTATTTCGGGAACAAGGAGCGCAATCTCGAGGCGTACCTGAAGTACGCGTTCGACGCCGGGGAACACACCGCGCGGATCCTCAAGACCATCGACGAACTCGATACGTCGCGCAAGACCCTCTTCATCGTCCAGGCCGACCACGGCGGCGGCGTTGGTGAGAAGCCCGGTGAAAAGGCGTACGGCGTGTTCACGTACGACTACTCGATCAAGATCTGGCTGTATCTCGTCGCGCCGTCGCTGCTGCCGCAGGGGCGTGAGTTTCCGATGCAGGTGCGCACAGTGGATGTGTTGCCGACGGTGCTCGATCTCGTCGGGCTGCAGCCGTCCAGGAAACACAAACCGCCCGTGGGCCGGTCGCTCATGCCGATCATCCGCGGGGAAGAGACCGGGCATCGGCTGGCATTCACGGAGACCGGCGGCGTCGAAGGGCCGCACCCGTCCCCGGATGCCTCCAACGTCAAGGCCGTCCGCGACGGCGACTGGAAACTCATCTACAACACCACGACCTACGCCTTCGAGTTGTACGACCTGCGGAAGGATCCGCACGAACACCACAACGTGTACACGGACCATCCGGAGAAGGCCAAGGAGTTGTGGGGCAAGATGGCGGAATATCTGTGAGCCATCAGACCCCCACCGTGTGCGTCGTCACCACGGCGTACAACGCGGGGCGGTATATCGGCGCGGCGGTCGACAGCATGGCCCGCCAGTCCGGCGTCTCCTGTGAACATGTCGTCGTCGACGACGGATCCACGGATGACACGCGGGAGGTCGTTCAGAAGTCTGGCCCCCGGGTGCGTCTCATTGCCGCGGGGCGGATTGGGCGTGGGCCGGCGTTGAATCTGGGATGGCGGTCGTCGTCAGCGCCGTACATCGCGATTCAGGACGCCGACGATGTGTCGCACCCGGAACGGCTGCAGCGTGAGGTGGCGTTCCTTGAAGCGCACCCCGGCTTTGGCGCCGTGGGCACCGGGCAGATTCTCGTGGACGGGGACGCAGAGCCGGTGTGGCCGGTGATCGGCGTTGCGACCAGTGGGGACGTGACGCGCATGTTGCCGTTTGTGAATCCCTTGTCACACACCTCGGTGGTGTTCCGGCGGTCGGCGCTTGTCGCGGTCGGCGGCTACGACGAGCGGCGCGATGTGTTGTTTGACTGGGATATCTACGTCCGACTCGCAGCCGCCGGCATCCGAATGGCCAAATTGTCGACGCCGCTGGTCGCGAAACGGATACACGACGAACAGTTTTTCGAGGCGCGGCGCCGGTGGCAGTACGTCTCGCGGATGCTGGAGATCCAGTGGCGCGCGTTGCCGGCGAGCGGCGTCCCACGTGCGGCGGCGCTGACGTTCCCGGTGTTGGCGGCGTATCGATGGTTGCCGCGGGGCTGGCGCATGCGCGCAAGACGCGCGGCGTATGAGCAGCGGGACCGCCACGAATGATGGGGATGTCCAGTCGCGAGTGGCAGGCTTACGCCATCGCGAGTCTGCGCAGCGGCCGGGTGTGGGACCTGACCACACCTCTGGTGCGCGTCCAGCGTGTGCGGGCTGATCGCCGCAGGATGCCGCAGGGCCTGCTGGAGTTCCTTCCGGCAGCTGCATCGCCGCGCGGCATGGCTGCCGTGATGTTGCCCGTGCCGGAAGGTCCATCGCAGCCGGTCGTGTCGATTCCCCTGGCGACGCGGGAGTGGGTGGTGGCGGACGGTGTGCCGTGGGGCGGTGCGCTCACCGATCCCGAAGACGTGTTTGCCGCGCATCGTTTTTCCTGGGTGCCGGTCGCGTCGGTCCGGCATGGAGCGGCCGCGTCGGCGTTGGCGAGCGGGTGGCTGCGCGCCTGGATCGCCGCGCACCCCGGCGAAGACGGCCCGGGGTGGGATGCGTATTCCATCTCCGAGCGTCTGGTGGCGCTGACGCAGGTGGTGTCAGCGGCCGGTGATGACGGCACGCTCACGCAGGCGATGGAAGCCCATCGGCGTGTGCTGCTCGGCCGTCTCGAATTCCGTGGTGCGGCCACAAACAACCACCTCCTGAACAACGCGCGCGCGCTGTATCTCGCGTCGGTGGTGCTCGGTCTTCCCGACACACTGGACTACGCGCGTGGACTCGCGCGCTTTGCGTTGTCACGTTTCTTCGTCGATGGATTCCTCCGTGAGGGGTCCAGTCACTATCAGGGCGTGCTCAGCCGGACGCTGGCCGAGCTGCGATGGGCGGCCCGCGTCGCCGGTGATGCGGCATTCGAGGAGGAAGTCGACGCCGCGTTGCGCACGGCCATCATGCGGGTGTCGTGGTTCCTGGGGCACGGCACGTTTCCGATCATCGGAGACACCTCCCCGGACCTCACACTTGACGACACATGGGTGGCCCTCGGGCGGCTGGTTGGCCCCGAAGGGCCCGGTCCGACTGACGCGCCCGCACTGGTGTCCGCGGCGGCCGGCTTCGCGCGGGTGGTGCATTCGGGCTGGTCGGTCTGGACGCACGCGCATCCCGAACCCGCGATCGCCGGCTGGTCACATGCCCACGCGGATACCGGCGGAGTCGTGGCGGCATTTCATGGCGACCCTGTCCTCATCGACGCCGGTCGTGCCACCTATGCGGACACTCCAGCCGGCCGTTTCGGTCGCAGCGTTCGCAGTCACTCCGTGATCGAAGTGAACGGCGCCGAGCCGTGTCTGATTCAGGGACTGAACGGGTATCCCGAATTGTTGTCGTCGGCCTACCTCGGCGACAGTCCCACGGTGGATGCGCGCGCCGACGGCACTGCCGCGACGCTGCTCGTGACGCATGGCGGCTACGCCCGCTTCGGCGACGGGATCGAGGTGCGACGCCGTGTGACCGCGGACCGCCACGGTCTGCACATCGCCGATCATGTCGCCGGACGCGGGCGCCATCGTGTGACGTCCCGGCTGCACTTCCATCCATCGGTGCGCGTCGAGCGTGATGCCGACGCGTGGCGACTGACACTGCGGTCCGGCCGGCGGTTGCGGCTCGAAGGCGCGGCCAGGGCCGTTGAGCTGCGCGGCGTGGACGGTGCGGATCCGATGGGCTGGTGCTCGGAAGCCTACGGCCGTCGGGAGCCGTGTTCAACAGTGGTCTTCGATCAGGTTGTGACCTTGCCTCACGATGTTCAGGTGCGTCTCGTATGTGTGGAATAGCCGGCATCGTCACTCCGCGAATCGCTCCCGGTGATCGCGAGGCGGCCGTGCAGCGCATGCTTGCCGCGATGGTGCATCGTGGGCCGGACGATTCAGGTCTTGGGTCATGGGGTGATGCCACGCTCGGCATGCGCCGCCTCGCCGTCGTCGACTGCAGCCCTCTCGGCCATCAGCCGATGACGACGGAGACTGAGCGGGTCTGGGGGGTGTTCAACGGCGAGGCCTACAACCACGACGCCTTCCGAACGCACCTGATCGATCGAGGACACCAGTTCCGATCGCGGAGCGACACCGAAGTGGTGCTGCACGGGTATGAGGAGTACGGTGCGGGCGTCCTCGAGCGTCTGCGCGGCATGTTCGGGCTGGCCGTGTGGGACCGTGAGTCGTCCGCGCTGTTGCTGGCGCGCGATCGGCTTGGCATCAAGCCGATCTACTACTCGGTGATTCCCGGCGGCGTGGCGTTTGCGTCCGAACTTCAGGCATTGCTCGCTGGTGTCTCGATGCCGCGGGCGGTGGATCCGGTCTCGCTCGATGACTATTTGTCGTTTGGCTACGTGCCTCCACCGCGCACCCTGATCGCCGGTGTGCGGGTGCTGCTGCCGGGCGACCTGCTTGAGTGGCGACGCGACACGGTCACCACCCGCACGTGGTGGACGATGCCCGCACCGGGGTCGACGAATGTGCGGATCGAAGATGCCCCTGCGCGGTTGCGGGAGATTTTCGACGAAAGCATCCGGCTCCATCGTGTGGCCGACGTGCCGGTCGGGGCGTTTCTCAGCGGGGGCATCGATTCGACGGCCGTGGTTGGTCTGATGGCGCAGGGGCAGGACGACCCTGTCCGTACCTTTTCTGTCGGGTTTGCCGACGGGCCGGCCCACCTCGACGAACTGGGTGCCGCGGCGGAGGCCGCGCGCCGGTTCGGCACCGTGCATCGGGAGGTCATGGTCACGGGGGCGGAAGTGGCCGCGCAGGTGCCGGACATGGTGGCGCATGTGGACCAGCCGAGCTTCGACGGTCTCAACACCTATCTCGTCTCGAGGGCCGCACGCGCCGGCGGCCTCACCGTGGCGTTGTCGGGTCTGGGGGGCGACGAACTGTTCGGCGGGTACGACACCTATCAGGTGATTCCCAAGTACGCCGGCTTTGCCAGGGCCTGGGGCGTGTTACCTCACGCCGTCCGCACCGGTCTTATGCGCATGGCATCGCTGGCCCTGCGGTCCCCACGGCATGTGGACCGTCGCCGGAAGTTGTGGCGACTGGCCGACGTGACTGATGCCGCCGGGTTGTATGCCGCCGCCCGTCTGCAGTTCTGGCCGTCGGAGCGCGAGGCGTTCCACGCGGCCGGCGGCCGGCGGTCGGATCCGTTCGCGACGTTCGAGGCGATTGCCCGATCGCAGGATCGCCTGTGGACGACCGTGACGGCGCTGGAGGTGACGACGTTCATGCAGTGGCGACTGTTGCGCGACACCGACGTGATGAGCATGGCGCACTCGCTGGAGGTGCGTGTGCCGCTGATTGACCACGAGGTCGTGGAGTTCGTCGCCGGGCTGCCGCCCGGGTGGGAGTCATGCTTCGGTCACCCCAAGCGGCTGCTGACCACCAGCGTGGCCGACGTGTTGCCGCCGGGGTGGCTCAATCGACCGAAGCAGGGCTTCGCGCTGCCGCTTGAACACTGGATGCGCCACGACCTCCGGCCGGTGGTCCGCGACGCGTTGTCACCGGAGAGCACGCGGGCGCGTGGGTGGTGGCGCGAATCGGCGGTTGCGGATGTCCTCGCGGAATTTGATGCCGGGCGTCGTCCCTATACATCGGTGTGGAGCCTGGTCATTCTCGAGCTGTGGGCGCGGCGGGTGCTCGACGATGCCCGCGTGATACACTGATGGTCGTTTCTGCTCCGGTGCGAAACCTGTGACCGCATGATTCTGTCCGGTGTGATCTTGGTGGCGACCGTTGGGGTCGCCTGGCTGTGTGCGCGACGGCCCGTACACGGTGTCCTCGCGCTGGTGGCGAGTGTGCCGTTCTACGCGCTGCTGCGCGAGAGTTCGGCCGGCAGTCCCATCTACTTCGTCTGGCCGTACGTCATGGTCGCCGTGCTGGTCGGCACCATGACGCTGAACGAGGTGGCCGCGCGTCTGACTGCCCGTGGAGTCGTGTCGCCACGCCGCCAGGTCATGATTTGGGGGAGCGTGGGTGTGGCGCTGGCGCTGGCGATCCTGGAGGTCGACGGTCGCGTGGTGTCCATCATGTTGACCGACGTGTCACTGGCCGCCGTCGGTCCTGCGCTGGCGAGCCGCAGTTTCCAGAGCCTGGCCGTGGCGGGCATGCTGGGCATGGTGGGCGTGCTGGTGCTGTTCCTGCGGGCCATGCGTGCGCGGGAGGGCCGGTGGTCCGCGATGGACGTCGCGATCGTGGTGTTCCTGATCTACGGGCTGCTGCAGATCGTCTTGGCCTACCTCCGCAACGGGGTCCTGTTCACGGGCCTCAACGGATTCCGGTACTACTTTGCCGGCGCGCTGGTGTACGTGCCGGCCCGGTATTTCCTGATCAGCGAACGCGACCGGCGTTGGTTCACGTATGCCGTTGTGGGCGTCGTCTCACTCGCCGGCGTCCAGATGTTGTTCGAGAGTTATCTCCTCAACGTCCGCGGATGGCCGCCCGACCAATTGCCGTGGGTGGGCCACCTGGCGGGCCAGTTCGAGTATCTCCCGTCGCCGAAGGCGTTTTTTTCGGGCGCGTTTGTCCCGCTCGGGCCGCTGTACTTCACACACGTCAGCGGCCTTGTCGTGCTGTTCGGTCTGTGTCTCATCCTGCCGTTGGCGCTGGCCGCGGATGACCGGCGCCGGTTTGCGGCCGGGTTGATCCTCGTGGCCTTTTTCGTCGTGGCGACGCACTGGACGTCCCGCACGGGGTTGTTGTTGCTGGTGGCCACGTCGAGCATGGCCATCGCCTTGACGCGGGCCAGCTGGCGCCGACGGCTGATGGCGGTGCTTGTGGTGATCGCGGCGACGGTGACAGGAGCCCGGTATCTGATTCCAGGTGCCGTGTACGACATCGAGGCGGAGCGGCAGTTTCTCTTCGGACGAGCCGTGCCGAATCTGCTCGGCGCCATCGCCGACGATCTGTTCGAGACCACCGGGTGGCGGGTCGGGGATGCGCGTGATGGCACCGGATGGCGCGCGATCGGGTGGGAGCTGGTCGGCAAAGGCGGCGCGTTCCAGCGCGAACCCGACGCCGATGGGGGGTATCACCTCCGGTTCATGACCGGGGACCAGGGGATCGAGTTTCGGCATGTGCTGCCGGCGGATGCGGTCGAGCCCGGCGATCAATTGACTTTCGAGGTCCAGTTTGAGGGCGTGCAAGCGAGTGAGGCCGGTCTCCAGATCTTTCAGGGGGACCGCGTGGCCGGCATCGTGAAGCAGTTCGAGGCCGGCCAGATTGGTGCCTGGGCGATGGACTTTGTGGTTGGGGCGAGCCGGCAGGTGACCGTCGATATCGACATCAGCGCGAATGCCGATATCAAGGTCCGGTACGCGCGTCTCATCACCCCGCGGGGTGTTCTGCGGCTGCTGGGGTTCGGTCCGGAACAGGCGCTTCCGCAGGGGTGGTCCCTCTCACCGGGGGATGCCGTCGCGGTGCCCGCCCTTCAACTGGGACTGCCGCGCAGCGTGCAGGGGGCGTTGCTCCTCACCGGTGGTGGCAGCCCCACGACGCTCACGTTGCGCGTGCCGGAGTGGCTGGACAGAGTGGGGCAGCCGTTGATCGTGACCGCCGAAGTGCGGGCCCTCACGGAAGCCCGCGTCACGCTGGCGTTGCAGCAGCACGTCACCGACGTTCGGGACTCGGCGGTGCTCGCCCTTGATGAGGTGCGGACGTTCACGACAGCGCTTGAGACCCGTGCGGACGGTGCGCCGCCCCGGATCGAGCTTGAGTTTCCGGCGTCAGCACGGCTCGAACTGCTCGAAGTCCGCATCGGACAAGCGGCCGATGAGACGACGCCGGTCGTCGGTGGGCAGCGGGGGCTGCCTGACGGATGGACGTTGACGTCGACCGGCCAGGTCGACCGGCTGGCGTCGACGGAGGCCGGGCGCTACCGGCTCGCCCTCACGTCGAGGCGTGAGCCGTTGTCGATGACGTTCGGTGTGCCGGAGTTTCTGGCCAGGCCCGGGGATCGGCTGATCTTTGAGGCGGAGTACGAGGCGATTGACACAGCCTTCGTGGGTGTGCAGATCGCGCAGGGGGCCCGGAGCGTGTCGGACGTGCGGGAGATGGCGTCCGGGGCGATTGAGCGGCGGCGGTCCGAACTGGTGCTCGGCGAGGGCGGGGACATCACGCTGGATGTCGGCCTGCGGACCACCGGCCGCGTCGAATTGCGGTCGGCGGTCTTGACCTCACCCTTGGGCCAGTTGCACGTGATCGGGTTTGCGCCGGCGCGTTGGCTGCCCGTTCGCTGGACGCTTGAGCCGGCCGACGCCCATGTGTGGCCGTCCCTGCGACACCCGGTGCTCAACCCGGACGGTCTGGCGGTTTCGCTGACTGGTGGCCAGGAAGGCGCGACGTACCGGTACCCGATGCCGTCGACATCGACGCCGGTCGGCCGGCCCGTCGTGGCGAGAGCACAGGTCAGGGCGCTCACGGCGGGCGAGTTCCGGCTGCAACTGGGACAAGGTGCGGAAATCGCCGAGGCGGTGGAGACGTTGGCGTTTAATGAAGTGCGCGACGTGGTGGTGACGCTTCCCCGCGTGTCGCGTGGTACGCCGGTGGATCTGAGCCTGCGGGTTCCCCGGGCCGGCCGGATCGAAATCCTCAGCATCCAATCCGGACCGTCGGTCGACATCCAATCCGGACCGTCGGTCGACATCCAATCCAGACCGTCGGTCGACATCCAATCCGGACCGTCGGTCGACATCCAATCCAGACCGTC